>QWCV01000479.1_pt1 | contig 46593 bp, 32 predicted proteins | sample 1972621 | NCBI WGS metagenome assembly QWCV01 (sample SAMN09866699, study PRJNA288562) | Human gut metagenome isolate pre2_stool, whole genome shotgun sequencing... | isolation source: gut | host: Homo sapiens | place: USA: California | reverse complement strand
GCTCTTTAGCTGCTCCTCGCGGATCGTAATAAACGCCTGAATTTCGTCTCTTTGTAGTTGTACGTCGCTGCGGGTCCGGTAGGCGCTTAACAAATTTTGATGATGCCGACAAAGTAGCTTGTCATAAAAGATGCGCGCCGCGCGCAATTCAACGATGCGGTCAAGTGCTGAGGCACTCGCAACGTTGAGATTCAGGCTTTCAACCGCATTCCGAGCCTTTTCCAGCGTGCTTTTGATTTCATCTTCATTGAAAACCTCTGCGTACCCATTTGGAACCGAGGTGCTCGCCGAGTACCCATAGAGCACATGGTGGATTATGCAATAGTGTTCCGGATCATGTTCCTCCCACTGTAGGGGAACGCTTTGCAACGACTTTTTGACGAAGGGGAGTTTGCTCAAGATACTCATGTTGATAACCTCCAAAAGATGTATTTCCTGGCCAGTGACCATATCATACCACCGGTGTGGATCGCGTTCTACTCACATGGAGAGAAAAAAGCTTTACACTGCCGTACTGCTGCCATTGTGCAGACCATAGCGATGCGCAATCGCCTGTGCATCAAACACATGCGGTGCCAATTCGGGGATCTCCTCCGCAATGACCTTGAAGCTTGTGCCCTTGCAGAAGCGTGCGACCATGATATTGATCTTGGTATACACTTCCTGCACATCATTGGCGGTCAGGGCAATCTGCTGCAGCATCTTGTTTTCGATTTCTGCTGCCTTTTCTTCGGCGGCCGTTTTATCCGCCGCGGCCTGTGCCTGCTGCGCAGCTTCGCGACGGGCCGAGCGGGCACCCTCGGTGGTAGAGACCGCCTGTGCGCTGTGCTCCGGAAGAGTCATGGCGCTCTTTTTTCGGGCGGCCTCCAATTCCAGGCTCAGCGGATTCAGCGTTTTGAGCAGACAGGTCGTGGCCGCCTGCTCGTACAGCGTGGCTTCACGGGTCGTCCGTTCAATAAAACCGCCAACGCAGAGGTTGCTTTTACCCTGTACCTTAACCTTCTGCAAAATCGCATCCAGCAGTCCGCGAAAAGCAGGAAAGAGGGGATCGATCCACACGGGCTTCTCAATTCCATTTTTCTTGACGCATTTGACCATTTTTCATTCCTCCTGTTTTTTTTGCTTCGGTGTCACCTACGATACGCCTATCCGTGACGAAAAAAAAGAATAGCGGAGAGAAAAAAGAAGTACCTCTTTCACTCTTCTGTATCAACAAGATGATGTAGGATGCTGTCCGGAATTTCCCACAACATTCGGATTAACGCTGTAAAAGCACCGATTACGAGGTAGTGCAGCAGCATCGGCAGGGAAGTTGCTAAAAATTCATTTACGATACTTGTTTGGATATTTTGTGCCAATAAAACCTGCACCATATGCGCAATAAAACCGCTACTGATAACAACAACAGCACTGATTTTCTGGAGCTTTGTCTGAAGCAAAAATCGCAATTTAGCTGTTACACTGATACCATAGACCAACGTAGTAACAAACAAATCCGACAGAATTGCAAAGACATCAAAATCTTCTATACAAAAAGAATTCACAATAGTAAGGCGCAGCAGTACAATGAGATTCAGCTGAACGCACAGCGGTATCGTCTCGACAAAGAATGCTGCGTGTGGATTTTCCAACAAGGCCTTGAGTGATGATTTGACCAATCCATACAATGTGACAGACTCTCGGTTTTCCATAGGGATCAGTGCGTTATTTTTCATATTCATCGATTGCTCCTTTTTACGTTTTCACGGCCGATGACATCAGTATAAACGCTCAACAAAAAGCTGTCATGCCGGGTGGAGATATAAAACGATAGTATGTTTTATATCTCCACCCGGCATGACTTTTTTTAAGTGTTTTTGTATCATGTAAGCAGATAATTTGCGGGAGGTATTGCCATGAAAAAGTGCAAAAATCCTTATTGTGAATGTGAACAGACATTTCCGGATACTGTGCAGCTCTGCCCGTTCTGCGGGTCTGCATTGAGCCCGGAAGGGGAGGACGAGTCCCCCCCCCCAGCTGCACACGGCGGAAGAGCTGCCCATCATGCCGGCGTCTGCCACAGCACAACCGCTTGTAACGGCTGGCGCGTTTGGGCGCAAGGTACTGCGGGGCCGTTTGGTGGAAATGGAGCACAACAGTCTCTTTCACAGTTCCTTTCATAAATGGTGCAACGCCGTTTTTGCCGGTGAACCGTGGCAGCTGGCCCATCAGTCGCAGGCGTATACCCTGCGGATCGAAGAAATCACGCAGGATGGCATCCCGGGCCGCGTTACCGATGTATGCGCGTTCGGAGAGTATCTAGGGAGGCTATCCATCGGAGATGAGCTGGAAATTCATTGCAAAGGTGGAAAAGACCGCCGCATCGCCAAAAAACTTCTGGACAAGACTACGGGCAGCGTCGTACGGCCCGGTTTGCAGGTTCCGGCGCTGTTTGTCCGCGTATTCAGCCTGATCCTGGCGATGCTGGCCATCTACTTTGTGTCAGCAGCCGTCAACTTCGTCGCCTCGGGTGCGATCCTATCCTGGGCACTGGGGGTTATCGTTGCTTTGTTGGGGCTGCTCTGGAAGTTGTTGAGCGCATTTGGCGGTAATATTCTTATCCTGATCGGTATCGTCATCGTTATCAGCGCATGCCTGCCGCGCAAAAGATAATTTTTGAAGAAAGTGGTGTGCTTATATGTACAGAGATGACTTCCACCGCGCCGCACAGGCAGCCGATCAGCTCCTGCGCCGCAAAAACAATCGTTATCTTGACGGGCTTTCTACCGATGGACTTGACACGGCCCAGGCCATCGAGCCACAGGTGAAAAGCTGGAGCCGCCTTTGCGGGTGGCGTCTGACCGAGAACCCGCAAAAGGACGAAGCACTGCCCTTGCAGGCTGCTGCACACTGGCTGCGCACGGCCTCCGTGAATGGAAGCGACGCGGTTTTTTATCTGCAAAAAAGTGGAACAAAACTCTCCCTGCTGTACGGCAGCGCACAGCCCACAGCTTTTTCAACGCTGCTGCCCAGCTGCCGTATGGAGGCGGAGCCCGGATTCTTCCCTGCGGCGTACCCGATGAACGGGATCCTGCTTGGCACACTGCGCACCGAACGCCTTGCGGATACCCTTGCCGCCGATCACGCCCTGACAAACGGCTATCTTGCGGTTCTCTGTCTGCCTTTGTCGGACAGGAGCGTCGATCAGCTTTTGCAGAAAGACCTGGCACTCCTGGGTCAGCTGCGCGCCTGCGCTACCGCGGACTATGTCAGCGGCAGCGCCACCCGCCGTGTGATACAAAAACCGGTTGGCAATATTCCGCAGGCGGTTACATTCCTGGAAAAAGAAGTGGAGCACCTTCGCAAAAACCGTGGGACCGGTTTTACTTATACGGCCATCCGCTTTGGCGCAGCCTCACAGGAACAATACCGGCGGCTTCTGGCGCTGCTGTCCGGTGCAATGCAGTCTGAAAATGCGGAGACCGCCTTTGAGCCGGTGCGCTGGTTTACGCTGCCATCCGCGGTCAGGCCCCTGTCCATCCCCGCTGCGGTGGAACAGGATAAGGCTCTGCACCTCGTCAGCTTGAACCCCCTGCAGGATGCAGCACAGGCCTGTACACCGCCCAGCCGCAGTTATCCCGGTTTCTGGCTGGAAGGGTATACCGACGAGCAGGTTTTTCCGGCAGTGGAGCCGTTCCGCAGCAGTGGTCTCGGTCTGCAGATCGGGACGGCGCTGGAGACAGGGGCCCCGGTCATGCTTTCCCAGAAAAATATGCTGGGGCACATGCTGGTGGCCGGTGGTGCAGGCAGTGGCAAAACGACCACAATCAAGACGCTTTTGTCCGATGCGCACAGGAAAGGGGTTCCGTTCCTCGTCATCGAGGGGGCAAAAAAAGAGTATGCCAGCCTGAAGGGCACCATCCCGTCGCTGAAGGTTTACGGGTCTGGCATGGACGGCCTCGCCCTCAGCCTTAATCCGTTGGAGCCGGAAACGATGACCCCCATTTCTGCGCATATCGAGGTGGTCGTTTCGGCTCTGTGTGCAGTCGCCGGCGGTGAGCACCCTCTGCCGGAGGTGCTGGAGGGCGTTTTGGAGTACACCTATCGCCAAAAAGGCTGGCGGAGCAGCGAAATTGCCCGGCATGACCCGAATCTCCTCTGGCCAACGCTGGCAGAATGTCTTGCCAACGTAGATATCTGGATGCAGAGTAACGGTCAGTATGGCCCTGACGTAAAACAAAACGTTACCGGTGCCGCCAAGATGCGCCTGCGCAAGCTCTGCACGGGCACGTTTGGCCCCCTCTTTAACCGGCGCAGTGGCTTGACGGCGGTAGACTTTACGCAGGGTCATGTTGTCGTTGAAATGTCGGATTTCTCTGCGCAGACCGCTGCATTTCTGACCACCGTCCTGTTGTTCCGCTTGCAGAGGTACTTTATGCAGCAGGAAGAGACCCATGAACTAAAGCAGCTCGTTGTTGTTGAGGAAGCGCACACGACGTTTTCCCGGACGCGGGAGGAAAACGGAATCGCAGCATCCAACAACGTCATCCTCCAGCGGCTGCTGGCAGAGGTCCGCGCCATGGGAGTAAGTCTCATCATCTCGGATCAAATGCCCAGCGCCCTGGCAGAGGGCATCCCGGCCCTGACGCGCGTCAAGCTGGTTCATGCACTGGACGGTGCACAGGACCGCAGCCTGATGGCCGATGCCATGAATATGACCGAGCAACAGCACCGTGAAATCCTGACTTTACAGGAAGGGGAAGCTTTACTCGCAATCCGCGGTGAGCGCGGCTTGATTCACCTGCAAGTCGACCGACCCGCGGAAAGCAACGAGTTCAACGCGGCCTGCCTGCTCTGCGGATGCGGAAGCCGCTGCCGAAAAAACCTTGTTGAGCCGTTGTTGGGTCGTGTACCCATTGCCGAGCTGTACGAAATTTCCGCCTGTATGGCTGCCGATCCGCTGGACGGCGCTTGGATCACACGCGCTGTAAATCGTTTGCTGGATAAATGCGGCGTAAAGGCGAGCGCATCCGTGCGGCTCTGCCTGCTGGGGCTGCTGCTGAACCGCACGGGCATCCCGGAGCAGCAGGCGCGTGTCATCGTGCGAACATATCAGAAAGAGTGGTACAGAGACAATGAGTGAATTTTCGGAGTCCAATGACACCAGCACCGAAGCCCTGGATTCAGCATCTGAGGGTACGTCCCTTTCCGACACCCTTGAGTGGACCGACGCATCCCCGGAAGTTTCCGACAGCGGCGTTTTTTCGATTGCGGAAACCGATGATTTTACCATCATAGACACCGATGAGCCGTCCTTGGAACCGCCGGAAGTCAAGGAAGCAACGGAACTTCGCGATGAGGCGATTGACCGCATTTTGGAGGATGACAGCACATATATGCCGCCGGACAGCCTCGCCCGGATGGAGGGGCGGAAAGAGTCCGTTTCCATCGTGCCCTACAATGGGGACGGCATCTACGGCACGCACCACTTTGAAAACGGCGAGACGACCATCGAGCTTGTCCGCGGCACACCGGAAATGATGCGGGTAACAGCCCTGCACGAGCATGAGCACATGGCATCCTACCACAGCGAGGTCGCAGAAAAGCATCACAACAGCACGCTGTACACTGTTCTTGTCGGTTTACGCGACAAGGAGTACATAGTGGATTGCGACGGAGAATATCTTGTCTGCCGCGACTTCGGCAAAAACCTGAACGAAGGCATAACGCAGTATCTCACCGAGGACAAACTTTCCGTAGAAGAGCTTTCGATGGCACGGGCTATGGGCGTATATCCTTTTGCCACCGAGGCTGCCGCGAGCCTTTCCGAAATATTGGGCCGCGATGCTGTTCGGGAAGATTTTTACGGCGGCAGTGCCAATATCCGTAACGCAATGGAATCACTGGCCCCTAGGACCTATTCGAAGTTTGCTGAGTGCTTGGACAAAGCATCCGAATCCCCGGACGTCGCCGCGCGGCGCGAGGCCATGCAGGAGGCAAATAAGATTTTAAACAAATTGGCGGAAAGGAAAGCCGCCGAGAATCAGCACATGGGGGCTTGAAACGATGGAAAACACTCTGTTTGCCTATTTTGAAAACCGTATTTTTCCCGCCCCGGCAACGCCGCAGCAAAAAGACAGCCTGCAACTGTTTCTTGATGACTGCGGTATACCCGATAACGCCGACAGCCCTTTTTACCGCAGCATTGTTCAGCGCAGACTTGACACCATCCCGCCGGATGACCGCGAACGCTATTTCCGCCACTATGCCAAACTGCACACGGTGCGTATCATCACCGAAAATCTTTCTATTACCGGACAAATTACCGAAAAAGACCGCCGTGTTTTATGCAGTCTGCTTCCGGCTTTGGAGCAGGCAAAGCTGGGGCGATATATATCACCGCTTTTGCGGGAGCTGCGGTAGTTTTTTCTCCGCACTCGTTGCGGAAATTTAGCACAACATGGTATAATTAATCCGAAAACACAAAGCCGGTCTGCAAAAAAAGGAGGAAATCATGAACGACATCAAATGCCCAAAATGCGGGAGTGAAGATGTGTTTCAGAAAAAAGACGGCAGTTGCCTGTGCGGTGCGTGCGGGCATCGGTTTGTGCCGCAGACGGCGGAAAAAACCTTTGTGCCTATGCGGCTGTTTATCTCTTACGGCCACAAGGAAAGCGAAATCTGCAAACGCATCTACCAAGCACTAAAAGAACGCGGCCACCAACCCTGGTTCGACGAGGATCAGATCCGCTTCGGCCATGACTGGCGCGAACGCCTTGCAAACGGCATTGAAGCGAGTAACTCTGTGGTAGCCTGCCTGTCGCAATATTCCACACGGGAGAAGGGCGTCTGTCTGGACGAGCTTGCCATCTCTGTCGGCGTCAAGGGCGGCAATATTGTCAGTATCCTGCTGGATGATGTCAATCCGCCGTCAGCGGTCAGCCACAGACAGTGGCTGGATATGCGCGACTGGGAAGAGAAGCTGGATGCCGGAGAAGACGTATTCAAGCCGTGGTTCGATGCCAAGATGGCGGAGCTCTTCGACGTGCTGGAAAGCAAAGAGAACCGCGAGTTCAGCGGGCAAATCACCGAACTGCAAAACCGCCTGACCATCTATTACAGCACCAGCCGCCAGGCAAAGCTGCTCCGTAATTCTTTTGTGGGGCGAGCCTGGCTGAATGACGCCATCACAAACTGGCTGCAGGACGACACCGCCCAGCGCACCTGCCTTCTGACCGGTGCCCCCGGCGTTGGAAAAAGTGCCTACGCCGCGCACTTTACCCACTACAACGACCACGTGGCGGCAGCGCTGTTCTGCAGTAGTGATATGGACACGTTCAACGACCCGCGCACGGTCATCCAGACGGTTGCGTACTTAATGGCATGCCGCCTAACCGCCTACCGCCAGAGCCTGATGCTGCATCTGCCCGAGGACCGCGCCGCCGTGCAGCGCCTGAGCGAGAAAGAACTGTTTGAACAGCTCATCAGCAAGCCGCTCAGCCTGTCCGTCAATGGAAACCACGAGCGGATGGTGATTCTTCTGGATGGTCTGGACGAGTGCGGCAGCCCGGAAAATAACGTGCTGGCCAAAACGCTGTATGAATTTTCGGGCTGCCTGCCGGACTGGTTGCGCATCCTGATCGTGGCGCGGGACATTCCGGCTATTTCGGTTTACACAAAAGGGGCATATCGCATCGAGATCGGCAGTGAAAGCGAGAACAATCTGGAGGACATCCGGGCGTACTATCGGTTTGAGCTGGAATCGAAGTTCGGGGACGACCCGCATTGGGACGACGCGCTGGAGCGGATGACGGCCCGCAGTCAGGGCATTTTCCTGTATGCGCAGATGCTGACCGACCTGCTGCGCAGCCGCGGCACGCTGGGCGCTGTCGAGGAATACCCGGACGGTCTGGACGCCGTATTTACCAGCTGGTTCGGTTGGTTTTTCAGCGACAGCGACTTTCGGTCCTTCTGGCGGCCCGCTATCAGCTGCATCCTGGGCGCACCCGCGCCGCTGCCCGCCGAGACGCTGCGCCGCGTGATGCACTGGGGCGAAAACGAGCTGGCGGACTTCTGCGCCCGCCTGAAAGTCCTGCTGCGCGTTGAAAAGAACGAGTTTGACGAAGAAACTCTTGTCTTTGATCATGCCTTTGTTCGTGAGTGGCTGACCCGCGGCGCAGGCGAAAACGTTTATTTCTGCTCTCCGAAGGACGGTGCGGAGAAGCTGACGGCGGAGCTGTTCTCCATTTTTGAGCGCGGACCGGAGGAATTGTCTTTCTGGGAGGCCGTGCATTTGATGGATTTGCCGCTGGAGGAAGGGCAGCGGGAGAAGGTTATGGAAAGCCTTATCGTTGCACTGTGTATCGGAGAGTACCACTCCAAATGTAGCGACCTTGTAGCAAAAGAGGCATATGAAAGGGCACTTCGGATTTTAGGAACTGGTAAAAATCAGAATCTATCGGACAAAACCAAAAGCCGTTTGGCAAAATGCTATAATTGTCTTGGCTTTTTGCGATATGTGTGGGACGATTTTATGGGAGCTCTTTGGTTTTACCAAAGAAGTCACGCAATAAATATTGAATTGAACCAAAAGTTTGGAACGCTGGAATCATTGCACGATTTAGCGAGAAGTTATGATAACCTAAGCACCGTTCTTCGGAGAAAAAGGAGATACACCTATAAAGCATTAGAATTATCAAATCGTAGTCTTTCTATTAGAAAAGAACTAAACAAGCACCTTAACACCACAGAATCTTTGAGAACTCTATTTTTCAACTACCTTGCTGTTGGACACCTTCTGCGTGAAATTGGAAATAAGCGCAAAGCCTTAACAATGTATGAAGAAAGCCTTTCACTTGCTAAGGAACTGTACACACAGTCTGACAAGGAAGAAAAAGAACTTGAAATGCTTGTATACATTAGTATATCAAATGTTTTATTTGAACTGAATAAGTATGATGATGCCAATAAATACATGAAATGGGCGGACACTATACAAGAAGAGATTTCTTCTCTACAGATTCCGGACGCAATGCACTTTGAGGAAGAACGTATGCGCCGCAATTTAAATACACTGGAAGATGCCTTAAAAGAAGAAGATTCTCAATAACCAAACCACCCACCGCCGCCCGGTAATGATACCGGGCGGCGGGGGGTGTTCGTATTATTTGGATTCCTTTTTCCTGTTTTCTACTGCACGGATAAAGTCCTGCGTTAATGCATCCTTATCGGGGGCGTATGGCTTCAGACGACAACGTTCCAGAATAGGGCCTTCCCTGTTGGCAAAATCCCGAATGATTTCCATAGGTTCTTTTTTATCGAAATTTTTCGGCGGTTCCGTGACGAGATAGTCCAGAAAGGCAAGGCGGAGAAAATCGTCCCTCAAAAGCCATTTGCCCGTTTTCAGGCATGTTTCGGCAATTTTGATTTTCTTATAAAGTGGCGTATCACCATCTTGCGTCAGTTCGTTCCCACTGTACGGATACCGCTTGCACAAATCATCCGATAGATTATCAGAGCAATGTTTATTCCATTGCAAAAACTTTTTCCATCCGGCATTTCCTTCCGAAAAGTCCGTGCTGTAATCCACGCTCAAAAGTTTGTTTTCGTATGCCAGTCTAATTTCGTCATACTGACTTTTCCATTTTGCCTCTTTTTCTGGAGTTCCTTTCACATCTTCTATCTTCGCTATCAAATACAGGTCAATCAAAATCTTCCGTATTTCAAACAGTTGGCTGCTATAGACGACGATATTGGTCATCTGTTTGGAGCTTTCTTGCAGCTCTTCGTTAGTTACTTCAGCTTCAAGACTGTTTTTCTTCCGCTGTTTTGGCGGATTTATCAAATCCTGTACCCGCCGCCAGGCAATGTTATCATCCCGGCACTGCTGTAAAAAATCTACTGGCTCTAATTCGCTCCATCCGTAATTTGTGTAGCTGTACCTGAAGAATGCAGTCTGCTTCAACTCTAATGTGTCCGGCTTGTCTGTTTTGTTCTGTGGGACAATTTGACTTTGTACTTCATAAATTTTTTGCAGCGCACGGGCGTGGAGGTAGGCGCTATCATCAAAGTGATCTGCTGCGTAGGCTAAAATAATTTCATTCGTATTGTATGCCAGCCCGGAAAGCCCACTGTCCTTCAGCAGTTCATCAATTTCGGTACTCTTCATTCCAAGTGCAAAGCCAAGCTGAATCAGCAGCGTCCGCATATCCTCCGCAGAACCGTACAGCGGGTCATTCAGGCCCAAAATGAGGAAGAACAGGTGGCGAATTACGCGGTAAGGTAGCTTTTCACTCCTTTTGTTTGGGGCATCCAGCCAACCCAACCCACTTTCCCAGTTCTTTAAAAATCCACTGACTACACGTATAGTCTCCGAATTCGAAACAGGATTGTTCTTGATTGTGTTTGCAAGCTTCTTATCTTCTGCCGTGGTATCTTCATCATTTTTTATGCCATTTGCAACAAAATTTCGCGCTGCATTCAGATACTCATTGACCTGATCTTTGGAACTGAGAAGTACCTGCAGCATTGGTTCATTGTACTCTTTGATAGCCTGCCGCAGTGGAACGTCCGCAGACAGTTTTTCCCAGCCTGCTTGCAATTCATTGCCATCAATTTTTTCCACAAGGTAACAATCCCAGTGGGATTTAGCATAGCCAAATTTATGTTCATCCACACCGGTTATTTCAGATTTCAGCGGGTAGACGTACACATTGACCCAGCCTGCGGAGGCGTTCTGCAGTACCAGCAAAAATGCGCCCGCAACCAGTTCATACAGCGTTGGCTCGGCCATTCCGAGCTTTTCCTTTAGTCTGCCGATAAGCCCATCCTGTACGGAACGCACATAGGCACGGCTCCATTGATCTACGAGAAAAAATTCAGCCCCTAAATTGATATTTTTCTGTGTATGGCCTTTACTTGTATCTCGTTCTGCATGAACTAAGCGCGTATGATACAGCCATTTTGCTGTAACTGCTTGTTTCCTTTCTTTCAGTATTCCGTACTTTGCCAGAATCTCCCGTATTGCTTCGTCCGCTTCCCGGTCTTTCATCACACCATTGTAGGCTTTTATCGCAATATCCTGTATTTTTTTCAGCTCGGATTCCATGCCTTACGCCTCGCTTTCTGCGGCGCAGCAGATTTTCTCTGCCACTTTGTCCATGTCGGCAGCATCGACCAGAACCACGCCCTGCGAGCGGCAGCGATCCCGGAACGCCTGCTTGTCCCCCGGCTGCAATTCCGAACAGACCAGAACTGGCACGGCTCCCACATGCAGGCTTGCGGCACGGATGGCGATTTCATCCACAAACGCAATTTCCAACTGACGGCATGCCTTGCAGCTGATAAGCACCAACTTTTCTTTATCCAGTACGGCCACAACGTCCAGCTCGTTGAGCGTACCGCTTCCCCAGCTGTATTCGTAGCTTATCTTTTCATCACTGAATCGCGTGTTCTCCTGCAGGTTGGCAAATACGCCTCCCTCCAGCGCGTTTCCGTATTTCTGCAGCAGCGCGGGTATCTCCGGCGTCATGCCGGAAATTTCCAGCTTGCCGTCCACAAACGCGGCCTGCAGGCACCCCTGTGTTTGCAGGAACTCCACAACTGCCTGCCGTCCAAGCGGCATCCGCACGACAGCGGGTTCTGTGTGGATGACGAACGAATTTCGCTCTGTGCCGAAGTCTTTCAGCACGCTTTTGCGGTCAATGCAGTTTTTCAGGGCATAATCCAGGCTTGCCGCGCATTTCTGCCCGGCCATAAACGCGATTTTTGCCTGCCCGGCTTTTACCATGCTTGTCAGATTCTGAATATACTTGTATTTCTGCAACTTGCGCAGCAGCGGTTCCAGTTCTTCCCACCGTTCTGTCGGCATGGTGTAGGTCTGCATTTGTGCATCCGGGCCAGCCAGCTGTGAGAAATAAGTTGTCGACTGCTTGCTGTACGCCTCGGCAAAATCCCGGCAAATGTCATAAAATGCTGCACGGCCAAAGTTCTCCAAAATTTGACGATACAGAGTATTTACTTTTTCATAGTCGATTTTTGTCTGTGTATCTTCCTCTTTATGCGGCACCGCGCCGGAAAGCCGGAACAGCCCGTCCACATCCCACGACTGGGGAAGCGGTATCTGCGCAGGAACTTTCCCACGCAGAGCACGGAATACACCGTCCCGCTGCACAAGCATCGTGCATTCTGCATAGATTCCCGCAAGAGTGCACAGATCTTCCTGTCCGTTCGTCAGGTCAATGACTTCCACACCCTGCAGCGCCTGCCGCATGGTCTCTTCCGGAGCCTCGTTGGCCGGAATGATTTGCACCTGTACGTCTCTGCACGCGGGGATTTCTGTCTGTGCCCCCGCAATAAGCCGCAGCTCCACGTCCACGCTGGCACCGTAATGATGCAGGGCCGCCGCCGCATCCTCGGCAATACGGATATATTTTTCCGCTGCACCGTCTGTATCTGCCTGCGCTATGTAAATTAGCTTAGAGACTTCAAATACCCGTGCCGGGACAAGATTGACCCGCAGATCCTCCGTGCCCAGCAGCTTGGCCATCACCATCGGTTTGGCCCGAAGCTGGAATCCGATGTTTTCAATCAGGACATCATCCAGCGCTTTCGGCTCCACCGGCGAAATGCTGTACAAAATGGCAAACAGATTTTTGTTCAGAATTTCCAGCTGCATCACTGCCACTTCCGATGCCGGGAGCTGCTCTTTCAGGAAATGCTCCATCCGCACATTCTCGATCTGATAGTAAGCGGCATCGGCCTGCCGTACCTCCGGGCTCAGCAGCTTTTGAATGCAGTGCAGCAGGCTCTTTTTGTGGGTTTCCAGTTCGTTGATTGCCGCGCTGTTCAGCTCCAGGGTCAGTTCTTCCAACGCTACTTCAAAGGATTTTAGGCCGCGGTGTACCACATCCCGGTTCTTTTTGGCCGTCGCAGCAAACATTCTGGCCAATACCGCACCGTTGTGGGACAGTGCGTCCAAATCCTGCGGAATTTCTGCGTCCTGGTTGCTGTCGCGCCATTCTACGGCGGTCTGCCAGCCTTCCGGGCGCACCTCGTCCAGTGCACTGGGCACCAGATAGGCGTGATACAGCACACCGTCTTTTTTGAAGTTTGTTCCGCTTCCGTTGGCTCCGCCGTTCTTCAGATAGGTAAAGTCCTTCTCCGGAAGCGCTTTTGCCCATTTCAGTATCTTGCTGGCGACCCAGCGGCGATGCTCGACCCAGGCGAGCTCCTTTACAGCTGCCTGGTTCTGTTTCAGCGCTTCCTCAAAATTGCGTCCGTCTTTTTCCGGGTCATCCGTCCAAGGTACATCGATGGAAAACAGACGGCACTTTACAGCCAGTGCCGTATCGAAGGACGCTGCTTTGTTGTAGTAATTTTCAAAATTGTGTTTGACCTCCAGCAAGCTGCACGAAGGGTTCTTCTGTCGTTCGTACAGCAAGTGCGCATTGAAAGCGATATTCTCCGCAGATGCGGAGTAAGCATCTTCTACATCATCCGGCGTCAGGCGCACAAACACACGGTTTTCCTCTGCCTCGGCATACAGGCTCTGGCCGCCCTCTGCACAGGTATAGGCACACAAACGCTTAGCCGCTTCCGGGGCCGGTATTGCTTTTGCGATTTCGCTTGCTGTTGCATCGTCGCCCGACAATACCAGCACAGAGCCGGGCACGAACTGCTCGGCAGCCTTTCGGATGTTCTCCGCGTCCGGCTGCAAATTCAGCCAGCTTACCGCGCCCAGCTTTTCTTTCCAATCGTAAGGCTGCGGATTGTCTTGACAGCAGAACCAATCCTCCGCGTGGTCGATGTCCTGCATCCACTCCCCGACTGCTTTTTCAGCCTGCGGGGCCGCCGCCAGAACATGTACCTGATGTCCCAGCACGTGACAGCTGCTGAATACCGCATTTATGGCCTGTTTCAGCACATCGTTCTTTTCTGCAGCAATCAATACGCGAATGTCTTTGTCCTCGGCATTTCCGTAGGCAAAAAGCGGCCATTTGTACAGCAGACTCGCCAGCGCATCCGAAAGATGCTCCTGCATTTTTCGGCGTCTGTCGGTAAGCTGCTCTGCTGCGGAGGCCTGCGTTTCACGCACGATTTTTTCCAGCGCGTTCGCAAACATTTCCGGCTCCTGCATACGGTGGTCAGGCTCATAGACAAGAGCTGCTGCCAGCAGTTTCCCGATCTCTGCCCGCTGCTCATTTGTCAGCACCGCCCCGAAAGGTCCCTCCTGCAAGGCCTCTGCATAGCCCTGGACCGTATCCAACCATGCCAGTTTTCGCGTCAGGCAGTAAAACAGGGTAGCTGCCATTGCATAGACGTCCGCAGCCTTTCCTATGTCCCTGCGGGCACTGGACATATACCCGCCCAGTTCCGGCGCCGTGAAGCCGGCAGAAAACGGCAGCATCAGGTCGTCACTGCCGATCTGACTTTTCAGCACGATGGACTCCACATCGAACAGGCTTACCGTGTCCAGAAAAGCATCCTTGCGCAGTCCGTTTGGCGTGCTCCTGTAGACCATCAGGATGTTTTCCGGCTTGATGTCCAGCAGTATGGCCCCTGCGGCACAAAGCTGTGCATCGGCGCAGGCCAGCGCATAAACCGTGTTCAGAATCTGCCGCAGCGAGGTCGATGTCGGATTGGCCCACGCCTGCTCTTTACAAAATTGAGCCAGCGTCTCTCCGGAATAGCTTTCTGCGGTGAATATGTAGGGTACCTTTCCGCAGGTAAAAACCTCCATATTCGGGATAAAATGGCGCAGACCCAAGCCTTCTGACTTAATTTCATGCAAAAGGCTGTCTACTTCTTCCAGGCGCTTTCGCTGGCCGTCCCGCAGCTCCGCGGGGATGGCCAGCGTACCGTTCGGCTTTCTGCGCACGGTCATATAGCGCAGCAGCATGGAAAAATTATAGCTCGTGCCCGCTGTAACCTGTGGGTAAAACTCCTTCAGCACGCCCGTAACGCGGCTGCCGTCCGCCCGAACCAGCACGGCATCATACACAAGTGAGGTTCCGCCCGCACCGATCAGCTCCCGAATCAGGAATTTTCCGCCTTTTCCGTCGATGTTCAGTTCTGCCCCCTGCACAAGCGGTTCACGCTTTTGCAGGGCTTCTTCTTTTACATAGGCCATAGCCGTCTCCTTTCCGTTACTTGGCCGTTTCTTCCTGCGGCGGGGTGATGGTACATCCCAGCTTCACAAGAACCTTCAATGTTTCAAAGGCCGTGTTCAGATCATAGGCCTTTTCACTGTCGGAAAGCTCCTCAAACGGAACCATACAGGGAGTTTCCTTCCTGGCATCATCCCTTGCCGGGCCATAGGTCCAGCCCTCCTGGATGCGGCCGACCGCCCAGACGTCATGCACGTTGGCGCTCAACAGATTGGCAAGCTTTACAAGCTCCGGGGACAGCTTCACATCGGAGGTGTCGATCGGATGAGGGGTATAGTGGTTCTTCATGGTGGTTTTCTCCTTTTTATGTAGTAGATGCGTCGTGGGTATCATGCCGCCAGGCCATCGTCGCAGTCGATGCTGACAAGCAGGTCTTTGCCGTCGTGCGGCAGCTTCAGGACGGTACAGAGCACCTCGGTCTGTTCCCGTATACCGCCGAAAAAGGCGATGGCGTTTTCCCCTGTCTCCAGCAGCAGGCGGCAGACCCCTGCTCTGTTATCAACGACCACGCCGCGAACGCAATCCCGCACCGAAAGTTCATCCTCAAAATTCCACATAGTCAGCTTCTCCTTTCCAAATAGCCGTGGCTGCTTTCCATGTGGATATGGTAGCATTTTCGGGGAAGGATGGCACGGGGGGTGGAGAGAAAAACTTCCGCTTGCACTTATCTTTAACACATATAATCAATTCCTACAGAATGGAAACATTGCAAAACCAAATCACTTATCTTTTTCTTATCGTCTCTGTTTTCTTTTATAGTATTTTTACATTTTTCAAAGTTGCATTTTAGTTTCTTTATCTTTTTTTGTTCTTCTTTTGTTCCCTTCTCATTGGCTAATTTTACCGATATATCGATCATTCTCGTTTCTAACGTAAGAAAACCGTCTACATCATCCTTTTCCCAAATCATTCTTGAAATAGACAAATTGGTCATGGAATAATTTTCTCTTGCCAATGGTGTATTAAGCTGTATCAGCATTTTTTCACTGATTGAAAGTGCTTTTTTATATTGTTCTATTGCATCATCAATTCTACCCTTTTCCTGCAGAACTTGTCCTATAGCTATATTGTTCATCCATAGGATTTCTTGCAGATGTAAAGTCTCGTTTTCCATTGACAACTTTTCATTGATTTCTAGGGCCTTATAATACATTTCCAATGCATCATCAAGATTTCCCTTCAATTTTTGGGTATCACCTATACTATGATAGCATGAAGACAAATTCATTTGCAGTATTGGCGTATCACATTGTTTTATTTGCTCTTTGCAAATCATAAGATTTTTATCAATAAGCGTCAATGCTTCGTCATATTTACCAAGACTGTTTAGAGTTGAAATCATAAGGCCGTAACTTACAATTAAATTTCCCAATTCTTCTGGCGTTTTAAGTTCTTCTGCTACTTTTTCTTGTATCTCCATTCCCCTTCTATGCAGAATCAGTGCTGCTTCGTTCTTTTTTTGTGCGTTCAATGTTCTTGCTATACAATGATAGCCTTTTGCTATTTCCCCATATAGTGGCAATGCGCCCCATTTCAGAGCCAATCTCTGATAAATCTCTAAGCTATGACAATATAACTCCCACGCTCCCTCATTGTTTCCGCGCTCTTCCAAAATGCTTCCGGCATCTCTATAGTCTCTCGCCATCGCTTTCTGTGTCTGAAAAGTAGAAGATTTTTCTTCTTGCTTCCTATCTATTGTCAAAGCCCTTTGATATAACTTGAATGCATCGCCTAGTTTTCCTTGTGCCTTAAGAATGTCGCCCATCTGTGAAAACAACGCGGACACATTCTCCAAATTTGCATCGGACTTTTCTCTTTCAGCAATTTTTGTGACAATAGCCAGTGCTTTTTCACACAGCTTTTTTGCCTGTACTATTTTTCCCTTGCCTAAATAAATAGCACTTAGTGTTCTCAAATAATATGCAAGCGATAGTTTGGTTTTATCACTTTCACAGCCTTTGCACCTTTCTTTGGCTGTAAGCAGTCCTATTTCACAAATTTTTTCTCCGCAAAGGTATTTCCCGCAGGCTATGCAATATTCTACAGCAGAAATAACTCTTGCATCCAGTTCCAGACTCTCTACCTCTTTTTCCCGTTGCTTCCTTGTCAGCGGCAAATCCAGCAGATTCACCGCTTCCCAATACGTCAGCTCCTCCGCATCCTCCTCAAACACCGCATACAGCGCATTGGCCATCTTCTTGCGGCCGTCCTCGGGGCTGGAAAAATAAAAGTTTTCCCCTGACCCGCTGGTCAGCCATTCCTTCACAAAGTCATGGTCGAACACCAGTGTCTCGTCGCCAAAAACATTTTTATCTTTGCGCAACAGGATGCTCAACCGCGCCTCAAAGTCCGCAAGCTCGTTCTCACTCCAGTCAAACACGCGGCGCAGCGTCTGCGCGGGTATGGGCTCGGGACTGCCCAGCACGCAGCCGATGGGCAGCCGCCAGCGCCGGGCATAGTCCTCCCCATCCGGGAAGAACCAATCAAACCACAGAGTGAATACCTCGCTCAGACCCTCGGGGTAATCGCCGCCCACATCCAGCGTACCCTTGTCCAGAAGCAGGCTTGTCAGCATTTTTGCATACAGGAAGATACCCTGACTGCGCACCGTAATCTGTTCCAGCGTCTCCGGCCATGCCGGGTCACTGCCGAACTTTTCTTCCAGAGCCTCCCTGTAATATTCACGGACGTCATCCAGATTGTTCTTATCCTCGCCGCGCATCTCAATACGCAGGGCGTTTTTCGTATAGTTCTTCACGGCAGGCACGTCACGGGCCACGATCAAAATATGCAGCCACCACGGCAGGCTGTCGGCATACCTTGCAATTGTCTTGGCCAACGTGTTTTTCTGCGGGTCGCCGCACTCTTCCAGACCGTCCAGAATGATGCACATGGCCGGGTGATTGCCGTTGATAGCCTGGCTCAACGGTCTTGTGATGAGCTTGTCGAACAATTCCTTTTCCGTAAGCTTGGCCAGCGTGGTGTGGTCTTCCTGATTCAGCTCCCACAGCAGGCTCTTGCGGTAGGCAGACAGACGGCAGGCCAGCAGATAAGCAAGTGTCTGAATCACGACACAGGGGTCATTGTAGTTCGGCATATCCGCACTGAAAAACAATGCAGCCGCCGTTTTGGGGTTGTAATGGGCATAGTGTACCGCAAACGCACTTTTGCCCACGCCGGGGGCACCCGTCACCAGGCAACGGCGCGGGGCGTTTGGGTCCTCCAGCCAGGCATCGATTTTTTCCCCCAGCCACTTACGACCTGTGTAGTGCTCATTCAGCAGCTTCTGCTGACGTCCCACGGCATACTGTACGTTCAATTTCTTCCGCAGTTCCGTGATCTGTCCATACTTTTCTACATGCTCCGGGTCGCGCAGCCGCCTGATAACGTCATCCATCTTGGCTTTGAACCATTCGTTGTAAGCCTGGTCACCCTCGGCCTTTTTCTTTTTCCAGTCGCTCATATCGAACCACTGTTCAAAGCCGATTGTCGGCGGCACGTTGATGATATTTTCCTCCTGCAGCAAAATCGTGTGAATATTTCCGCCCGTAACGCCCACCGCAATGGAAATTTCATCCAGACATACACCTCGGTCACGTGTGGAATAGGCCGACAGCAGCGCCACGACCTGACCGCTGTCCTCAATACCCTTGCGGATTTCATCCCGCCACAGCATCCCGTGTCGCAGCTTGGTTGTGTCCACCCAAGGCTTGAAGCCTTCGTTCTCAAGGTATGCGCAGATTTTTTTGCATATTTCTTCTTCCACATGGCCGTAACTGACAAAAACCCGGTTCTGGTCTTTCATGAGGCGTCATCCTTTCCGTTTTTTCTTTATTATACGGAAACTCTTTTTCTTTTTCAAAGCATTTGGAGAGAAAAAATCAGCGAACCTTTTTTACTATAAAAACCTTTAAAGCCATGAGAAAGTTATAACCTTTTAGATGTAACTTCATTATATCATAAAGAAATAGAATCGCAAGACGTTTTATTTTTGAATTGAAACGGATCTCAAAATACAGTTGACAGACGCTATGTAAAACTTCAAAGTATACTCGACAAAAATGAAAATATATGATAAACTATATTTGACAAAACAAATCACTCCATCGGAGGTGCCCCCATGAACCATGCGCTCTTAAAATCCGTCATCTATGACCAACACGAGTGGATCCGCAATTTTCAAATCGTGCCGCGCGACTACGAATTTGAGGAAAACGGCAACTATGTGCTGGTAGGTCTGCGCCGCGCGGGCAAATCCACGCTGCTGTATAAAATCGTGCTGGATCTGGTGGCGTGCGGCGTGGACTGGAACCAAATCATCTATATCAACTTTGAGGACGAGCGATTGTCCGAATTCACCGTCGCGGACTTCAACGACATTCTGTCGGTGCAAAGCGAACTCAGCGACAAAAAGGGCTACTTCTTCCTGGACGAGGTGCAGAATATCGACGGCTGGGAGAAATTTGCCCGCCGTATGGCCGACGCGAAAGAGCATATTTACATCACGGGCAGCAACGCCAAAATGCTGAGCCGCGAAATAGAAACCACGCTGGGCGGTCGCTTTTTTGCCAAGCATATCACGCCGTATGCCTTCGGCGAGTACCTGACCGCCTGCGATATCCCCCACGACGAGGCGGCCTTGCTGGGCACCAAAACAAACGGAAAGATCCGCGCCGCCTGCGCACAGTACCTACAATACGGCGGTTTGCCGGAATCGCTGCAGTACAAGGTCAAGCGGGCGTATATTTCCGGCGTTTACCAAAAAGTGCTGCTGGGCGACATCATCACGCGGAACAAGATCCGCAACGACTATGCGGTAAAAATCCTGATAAAAAAAATAGCGGAGTCTGTCCGCAGTGAAATTTCCTTTTCAAAATTGCAAAAGACCCTGCACGCCGTCAACATTTCGCTGGCAAAAGAAACGATCTCCGATTACATCCGCTATGCGGAGGACGCCTATCTGCTGTTCCACCTGCAAAACTACTATGCGAATCTTGTGGAGAAGGAAAGCTACCCGAAGTTTTATTTCTCCGACAACGGCGTTTTAAGCCTGTTTTTGGACAGAAAAGAGTCGGTACAGCTGGAAAATATGGTAGCTGTGGCATTGACGCGCGCTTACCCCGACGATGTGTACTACCTGAAATCCGCCAGGACGGGCATCGACATTGATTTTTATCTGCCCTCGGTCGGGCTGGCCGTGCAGGCGGCGTACTCCGTTGCGGGGGACGCCCGTGAACGCGAGTTCGGCAACCTGAAAAAGCTGGCGCAAACTGCCAAGGAGGCGGTGCGGTTTGTCATTGTGACCTATGAGGATGAGGAAACCGTCATTGAGGACGGCGTGACCATCGAGGTCGTACCGCTGTACAAATTCCTGTTGCAGACGGAGCAGGGAAAGTACGGTACTGCGTAAGGGCGGCTTTTCGGAAAAATAGGCTGCAGGAGCAGGGCACGCCGCCCGCGACATGGCGGCAACGCGAACCTGACGTGGAAGCCTCAAATATGGCTTCCCCTTGGGGAGAAGGCTTTCTCTGCCCGCCCTTTCGTTTTCGCCTTTGGCGAAAACTCCACCTTATTTATTATCTTTTATCTGCAAAAAATCCACGGGAAAGCGTTCTGCCTTCCCGTGGATTTTTGCCTGAAATTTGTGTGTAAAATTTCTCTTTGTACTGTTTTGCCGCGATGCAACGCTGAATTTCATCCTAAAATCGTGTAAGATTTCTCGGCCTGTATCAGCGCATCCAAATTGCAAACGCCTGTTCCGCCGTGCGTTTTTCGTTAAACAGCTTGTGTATCAGGCGCGAAAAATCCCCGCGGCAGGTCAGACCGTCCAGCTCGATGATGATATTTTCGCCGTCCGAAACATATTTCAGCTTTCTTTCCATGTTGTACTTTTGCAGCCGCGCCGAACCGTACACGTCCACGCAGAACTCCAAAAATATGTTGATGGCGGCCGCGTCCTTTACGGCCGCCCATTCGCCCAGACGCCCGCCGACCAGCGCCGCATATTCCCGAAACGCCGGCACTGTGGTCTGCATCGCGTAGCGGTTTCTTCCCAGATCCGCAATGGGGAAGTAGCGGTCTGTGTCCAGAAAGTTTGTCTTGCGCTTGCGGGGTGCGTGGTCGGTGCGCTTGCCGTAGTTGGTGGGCTTTTTGGCGCGGCTGCGCTCCTCCTGCAGGAGCTTTTCAGTTTCGCGCATACGCTCTTTGGCCTCGGCGGCGGTTTTGGGGGGCTTGGTGCTGCGCTTGGGTTCCGTGATGCTTTGCGGCGTCGTGTCGGTGCCAGTTTTGTGGGTCTGGGTAAAGCGCAGCGGGTTTTCGGGGTCGGGCACCATCTCGGTGGCCAGCTGGGTGTAATCGTCGTCGCGGTCTAAAATGCGGCTGCCGCGCAGCTCAGACTGCATCTTTTCCCGCGGGTTTTTGTCCTCAAAAATAAAGGTGATGGCATGTACGCTGCGCCCGCGCCGTTCCACGATGTACGCCACCTTGATGTTGGAGTAGGTATTGATATCCTCAATAGCGGGGTCCAGCACGCCGCGCCGAAAATCCGGAAATCGTTCGTACAGCGGGCGGCGCTTGTCTACGCCCTTTTTCTCGGCGGTCTCGTAGACTTCGCGGTATTCCTTGTCGCTGTCCAGCCGCTCGTACACGTCCAGCCGCTCCCGCAGTTCCTCCAGCGTGAAAGTCCATTCGTGGCGGTTCTGGTAGGAGCGCAGCAGGGGATAGAGGTAAAAGCTGTAACGGCAGCGGAAGGGCAGCATATATTTCAGCTCGTCGGAGATGTAATACAGCTTGTTGGCGTCGTCCACCTTCTGGTTGTACCGCGCCAGACCGATCAGCTCCTTGGACACGGTGGAGGAAAACTGAAACTCCGCCAGACCGTCCTCCTTGGTCAGGGTGATGTGGTCGAACCAGTTGGTGACCATAAACTTGGTTTTGCCGTCGGGGTCGCTGTACTCAATGGCAAGGATCATCTTCTGCAGCGTGGTGATGATGTTCTGCTTCATGTTGGCATAGCTGGTCTTTTGCGACAGCCCGCAGACGCTCAGGTAATCGCGCAGGGCGATGGTGTAGGTTTGGTGTTCGCTGTCGTCGGGCTTGACCTTGCTGATGCAGTACAGCAGGAACCGCTGTTCCTCCAGCGAGAGGGTATACTGTGCGTTTTGGATCAGGTTGACCGACCGCACGACCTTCTGGTCGCGCTCGGTTTGTATGAGTTGTTTTTCATAGCTGACAGTGTTTAGCACAGACATAATTTTCTCCCGCCTTGTTTTTTTCAGGGTTAATTTATTTAATCTATTTAATTATTTAATATATATATAAGGAGTGTGTAAGATTTCTCGGAAAATGTGGAGATTTTTCTCGGTGAAAGTGGAGACTTTTCTCGCGAAACGTGGACATTTTTCTCGGTGAAATCGGCAGCGGTCCGGCGGAAAAAACAAGCCTGCCTGCTGCATTTTTCTGCTGTGTACACGTTTCGATACTACTAGGATACCACAGGAGCGGGGCGGGAACAAGTTGATTTTTTTCTCGCTGAAAAAGGGGCAAATTTAAGGGTAAAACGAACGCGCGCGCGGTTGGTAACGGCAAAAATCAGCGATACAGCGTACAACGTAAAAGCAAACTGTGTAAAATTTCTCTTGCAACTGTGTAAGATTTCTCGCTAAAATCGAAAAAGCGAAAAAATTTCAGGGTAAAATCCGCAAACTGTGTAAAATTTCTCGGCCAAGGGGGGCAAAACGGACAAATTTCGGCATTTCAGGTTTATTTCAGGGTTTCTTCAGGGTAATTTCAGGTTTATTTCAGTTTTAGCCGAGAAATCTTACACAATTAGATTTGAAATTTTAAATGAGACTCGTCCTAAAACAGAAAGACTGCCGGCTAATATGACAACCCTTTTCCAACGGGAAAAATGCCCCCGCAGGGGGTAACCGGAGCCCCAGCGACGGTTAGCAAGCATTGCATCTGTATATACAAATGTCAGCATTCAGGGACACCCTGAAACCTGTTTTTGCAGAAACCGACGGTAAAAAATCAGCCGACTCGTCCGAAAAGCAGCGGATACTGTCCTGCGCTGCATCGGCAAGTCGGTTGTTTTTGAAATAGTATTTGCAATACTTAACGCAAAATTCCCTTGTTTCAGTAATAGTGCATTAAGCCCTGCAAAATTTCGTTAAGAAATGCAAGTGACAACAGTGCAGCAACATGGCGGTAACGCAAAATTTACGGGTCATTTGTAGGGGCGGTCAATGACCGTCAGCGGAAGCCGTCCCGACAAATCGACCTAACGGGGAAACCGCACGAGCGAGCAATGCTCGCCCCTACAACGTGGGTCGCTGTTGTGCCCGCTGCCCACTACTACCGCCGTTCATCCCCGTCACCTACCCCCGCATTTCGCTAAACTCGCCTTTAGCGAAACGGTGTCAGCCGCGGTTATTCCGTTACTAACTCTGCCTCGGAGGAGGTGGGGTCAAACGTGTCCTGCACCGTGGGAACTGAGCGCGTATTCAGTACATAGCCGGCGGGGATCCCGCGGGGGGAATACCCGGTGATCTCCTTAAAAGCGCGGTTAAAGTTGCGGATCGTGTTAAAGCCGCAGCACAGCATGATGTCGGTCAGCTTGCGTTCGGGGTGGGCGTTGATGAGCTGCACCGCCTTTTCCACGCGGACAACATTCAGATACTGCGAGAAGGTCATCCCGCTCTGCTGCTTAAAATAACGGGAAAAATAGGCTTCGGACACATTCATAAAGGCGGCGGCATTCTGAAAGGTCAGGCTGTCATACTCGGCGTCCATACGGTTCAGCAATTGTTTGTAACGTGTGGTGACCTCGCTGGTCTGGTGGACGGCGGCTGTCAGGGGTTCTCCGCGAAAAACAGAAATCACCAGCTCGGTGATCATGGCGTCGGCTTTTGTTTCAAAAAAAAGCTGTCGGTCGGAAAGCTCGTGCCGCAAATCAGACAGCGTTTGCAGAACCCCGTATCGGTCCAGAAAAAACGGCGTAACGGGCTGATATACCTGTGTGACAGAAGCGCAGATATTCTCATTAAACAGGCAGACATACAGCAAGCTGTCCGGGTCGGCTTCAATGGAATGTACACTGCCGCTTTGGCAGAATACACACTGATTCGGCGCAAGGCGGTAGGTCGTATCATCCAGCATCACTTTGGCGCTGCCTTCTGCACAGGCAATCAGTTCGTGCTCCATATGCCAGTGCGCAATGTTGTGCAGGTTGCGATATTTCCCCACCCAGACGCGCTCACTGCCGGCATAGGCGCGCTTTTCAAATTTAGCAAGCATCTTGTCCGACCTTCCCACAATGTCAATAAATGTCCATAACAGGAAAAGCATTTGCTTTTCCCGATACGTTTTTGTGGTATAATAGTAACATAAAGATTCAAGATGTTCAATAAAAATAATAAATGTTGCACAAAAGCAAAACGGACTGTTTTGCATGTGGGCTTACGGTATGACCAATTCCCTTATGCGGTGTGTGCGGTGATCGCGACGTTGCGCCCACAGCAAAGGGACACGGAAGGAACGAAGCGCCGGCAGTAAACCGGCAATGAATAAAATGAATAAGAAGGGGTGGTAAAAACACAGACAAAGAAAACCTATGACCGCCGCAGGAAGTAAAGATCTGTAAAAAGGGATGACAAAAGGATCCCTGCCTGCGCTCATACCAAAATCACAGGCACGTCCCTGAACTAGGAGAATGAAAACGATGAAAAAACAAAAGAGCCTGATTGCCCTGCTTGTCTGTTTGGCACTGTGTCTTATCAGTATGATCGGCACTTGGTGCGGTATAACCGATGGTGGCAACGTAAAAGTTTATGACCTCAGCATTGACACAAACAAGGGCGATGTAGTACGTTTTCTGGAATACCGCCCCAAAACCGCTTCCGTTGAAAATCCCGTCCCGGCAATCATTTACAGCCCCGGCAATGACAGCACGGCAGAAAGCGTCCGTTTGACCTCGGTGGAACTGGCTCGCCGCGGGTACGATGTTTTTGTCCTGGATCTGTTGTCCGCAGGTCATTCCTCCATCGGTGTAGGAAACAGTACAACATTCGGCTTTCAGGAATTGATCGATTATGTGTATGACAACTTAGACTACATCGATAATGCACATATCGGCATTGCCGGCTACTCTAAGGGCGGCGGCAACGTAGTCCGTGTTATGAATGACTATGGCACGCAGCAGCGCGAAGACCCTGATCACTATGTGCGCAAGGTGGATGCCGCTTTGATTATGGCGCCTCCTTTCAGCCCCTTGGGCGATGTGGCAAAGGGCATCAATCTGGGGTTTGCCGCAGGTAAGTATGACCCGTACTCCCGCATCGGCTTTGCACCGGTCGAAGGTTACTGGCCGGGAGATTTGAGTGTCAAGCGGGAGATGAAAGAAACCATCAATTTCGGCGTGCCGGGAACTTTCTCGGAAGCCGATTTGGATAACCCGGATGTAAAAGTTGAAATTGGCCATACTTATGGCAGTTTTTCCGAAAACAATGCCCGCGTTGTGTACAACCCCGCAGATTCCACCCACGGTTCGGGCATGATCAGCCGCGGATTCATTTTTGCTACGGTCGACTTCTTTATGAAAGCGATCCCTGCCCCCAACCCTATTGATGCCAACAACCTGACCTATCTTTCCGTCATGCTGTTTTCCGCTTTGGGGCTGGTTGCCTTGCTGGCAATGACTGTGCCTGTAACGTTGCTGCTGCTGGATACGCCGCTTTTTGCAGCGCTGCGTCACCCGGCAAAGCCGCCGGTTTCGGCCTTGAATACAAAGAAAGACTGGACCATTTTTGTGACGGCGTCCCTGGTTGCCGGTTTTGTGCCGCCCATTATGGCACCCGTCATCATTCAGCAGACCAGCAAAATATTCTCTCTGACAGGGCAAGGCACCACAGGCAGCATTTTTGTATATGGTGTTGCCAACAACGTAGTAGTCTGGATGATGTTCAGCGCATTGTTCCTGCTGGCTATGTTCTTCCTGTTTTACAATGTCATCCATAAAAAGAACGGCGTCAAATTGTCTGATTATGACATCAAGGTTTCGCTGGCAGATGTTGGCCGCATAATTCTTATGGTGTTTGCCGTTGTGCTGACCTGCCGCAGCGTAGTGTGGTTCGCCGACTACTTCTTTAAGGTCGATTTCCGTCTGGTCGACCTGTCTATGGCAACGATGAACTGGAACCACCTTCGTGTATCGCTGTGCTATGCACCGTTCTTTATCCTGTACTGGTGCATCAACTCTTTGACCATGAACGGATGCAACCGCTTCAAGAATATGAGCGAGGGTAAAAATCTGCTGCTCTGTGTGCTGTGCAATACGCTGGGAACTGTGGTTGTTGTTCTGGTGTATTACATCTGCCTGTATAAGACCGGCTGCGGTATCGGCGCTTTCGGAAACTGGAAAGCCTACATGATGCTTAGCTATATGATCTTGTCTGCCACGGCAGGAACCATCATTAACCGTAAAATCTACAATGCCACCGGCAGTTTGTACCTCGGACCTGCTGTATTCGGCACGCTCATTGCTATTATCAACACGGCGGTTTACACGCTGCCGGCTGCCTGACAGCAAATCCAAAACCTTTTGAAAACCAAGTCAAGCGGCTCGCAGGAAAGATGTCTTACCGAACTGCCTGAGTCCGTACTTGAAAAAGTTAAATGGCGTTCCTGAAATACGCTGTGTGCCACACTCAGGGCCGATGCCTGAGTGTGGCATTTTGTATATCCTTGTGTTTGGCAGCGACGCATCGGGAATGTTATAAAGGAGAACCCTCATGCAGATTGATCTGAAATCCTGTTCCCTCGGCATGGAGCTTGGCTCCACCCGCATCAAGGCGGTTTTGATCGATGCAGCGCACACTCCCCTTGCGCAGGGCGAATTTACCTGGGAAAACCGCCTGCAAAACGGCATCTGGACCTACCCCATGGAGGAAGTCCGGCAGGGTGTGCAGGCTGCCTATGCGGCGCTGGCGGCCGATGTGCGGGCCAAGCACGGCACAGCACTTTCTGTCGTGGGCTGTATCGGTGTTTCCGCCATGATGCACGGCTACCTTGCCTTTGATGAAAACTGGAACCTACTGGTTCCGTTCCGCACCTGGCGCAACACCATGACCGCCGCCGCAGCGGCAGAGCTGACCGCCGCTTTCGGGTTTAACATTCCCCAGCGGTGGAGTGTGGCGCACCTGTATCAGGCTATGCTGAATCGGGAACCTCACCTTGAAAAGATCGCCCACATCACGACCCTGGCAGGCTACCTGCACTTTTTGCTGACCGACGTCAACGCGCTGGGCGTGGGCGACGCCAGCGGGATGTTCCCCATCGACAGCGCAACCGGGCAGTATGACGCCGCCATGCTGAAAAAATTCAACGAACTGGCAGTAAAACAAGGGTACGCCTTCGACCTGCGGGCGCTGCTGCCCGCCGTACTGTGTGCGGGCGCGGACGCAGGCGCGCTGACCGAAACCGGCGCAAAGCTGCTGGACCCCACCGGCGTTTTGCAGCCCGGCGTACCGTTTTGCCCGCCGGAGGGGGATGCCGGCACCGGCATGGTAGCCACCGACAGCGTTGCCACGCGCACGGGAAATGTCAGCGCAGGGACGAGCATTTTTGCCATGGTCGTGCTGGAAAAGCCGCTGTCCCGCGTTTACCCCGAGATCGATGTGGTCACCACGCCGGACGGCGCCGCCGTGGCGATGGTGCACTGCAACAACTGCACCAGCGATTTGAACGCCTGGGTCAATTTGCTGGCCGAAAGCGCCGCCCTGTGCGGGGCAACGCCGGACAAATCGGCTTTGTACGAAACGCTGTTTCGCCTGTCCCTGCTGGGCGCGCCCGACTGCGGCGGCATTGCCTCGGTCAACTATATTTCCGGCGAGGGTGTCACCCATTTTGACGCCGGCATACCGCTGCTGCTGCGCCGCCCCGACAGCAACTTTTCCCTTGCCAACTTTATGCGCGCCCAAATCTACGCCGCCTTCGCCACGCTGGCGCTGGGGCTGGATATCCTGAAACAGGAAAACGTCGCGCTGGACATTCTGCTGGGGCACGGCGGCATTTTCAAAACGCCGGGCGTTGCCCAGCGGTATCTGGCAGCGGCAGCGGGTGTGCCTGTTACCTGTCTGGAAACCGCCGGCGAGGGCGGACCCTACGGCATGGCATTGCTGGCGGCGTACCGCCTGCACCGCAGGGACGGCGAAACCCTGGCAGACTACCTGCAGACCCGCGTGTTTGCCCACGCTGCCGGCGAAACCGTTACCCCCTCCCCTGCCGATACGGACGGCTTTGCCGCCTTTTTGGCGCAGTATAAAACGGCGCTGCAGGCAGAGCGCGCCCTGATGTAAAAAGGAGATGTCTTATATGCTGAACGACTATGAATTCTGGTTTGTGGTGGGCAGCCAGTTCCTGTACGGTCCCGAGGTTCTGGAAACCGTGTCCGCCCGCGCCGCCGAAATGGCCGATGCACTGAACGCAAGCGGAAATCTTCCCTGTAAGATCGTCTACAAGGTCACGGCAAAAACCAATGCGGAGATCACCGACCTTGTGCGCGAGGCCAACTACAGCAAACGCTGCGCCGGCCTTATTACCTGGTGCCACACCTTCAGCCCCGGCAAAATGTGGATCAACGGTTTTGCCGCCCTGCAAAAGCCCTACTGCCATTTTGCCACCCAGTACAACCGCGAGATCCCCAACGAGGGGATCGACATGGATTTTATGAACCTGAACCAGGCCGCCCACGGCGACCGCGAACACGGGTTCACCGCCGCCCGGTTGCGGGTGCCGCGCAAGGTCATTGCCGGGTACTGGCAGGACACGGCGGTACAGAAACGCCTGGGGGACTGGATGCGCGCCGCCGTGGGCGCGGCGGTTTCCAAAGAGCTGAAGGTCATGCGCTTCGGCGACAATATGCGGGAAGTCGCAGTGACCGAGGGCGACAAGGTAGAGGTACAGGCCAAATTGGGCTGGCAGGTCAACACCTGGCCGGTGGGGCAGCTGGTCGAAGCCATGCACGCCGTGACCGAGGCGGAAATCGACGCCCTGATGGCGCAGTACCGCACCGCCTACGACTTTGCCGCCGACGATGCCGCGTTTACGGACACCGTGCGCTATCAGGCGCGGGAGGAACTTGCCATAAAGAAAATGCTGGACGCCGAGGGCTGCCGGGCGTTTTCCAACACGTTCCAGGACCTGTACGGTATGCGCCAGCTGCCCGGGCTTGCCAGCCAGCATCTGATGGCACAGGGCTACGGCTACGGCGGCGAGGGCGACTGGAAGGTCGCCGCCATGACAGCCATTATCAAGGCCATGGGCGAAGGCAAGACCGGCGGCACCGCCTTTATGGAAGATTATACCTACAACCTCGTTCCCGGCGCCATGTACAGTCTGGGCGCCCATATGCTGGAAGTCTGCCCGTCGGTGGCAGCCGCCCGCCCCCGCATAGAGATCCACCCCCTGGGCATCGGTGACCGCGAGCCGCCCGCCCGTCTTGTGTTTGAAGGGCACGAGGGCAGCGCCATTGTGGTAAGCCTTGTGGATATGGGCGGACGTCTGCGGTTGATCTGCCAGGATATCCACTGCGTCAAGCCCATTCTGCCCATGCCCAACCTGCCGGTAGCCCGCGTCATGTGGCAGGCCATGCCCGATTTGACAACAGGGCTGGAATGTTGGATCACCGCAGGCGGCGCGCACCACACCACACTGACCTATGATGTATCCGCCGAACAAATGCAGGACTGGGCCCGTATGATGGACGTGGAATTTGTACATATCACCGCAGATACCACGGTGGAAGGGCTGGAACAACAGCTGTTTTTGAACGATCTGGCATGGAAATGGAAATCTTGACCTATGCTGGAATAACTGAAAAAGCAAGTCTGTGCTGCTAACCTGCAGCTGCCCCGCCGCCCTGCCCGCGCCGCAGCATATTCCGGATAAGCGCTTTACCCGCAAACACGGTGCGGGTGCCTACTACGGGCAAAAATAAACCGGCGCTTATACCACATGCTCCGCAGCGCAGCGTTTGCAAAACCAAAAAGCGATCCCCTGCGTTTCCTCCTAAACAACGGGAGCCTGATGCAAAGCATCAGGCTCCCGTTGTGGTTTGCAGAAAAGGCCCTCTCCCCTCCCCTACCGCGCAGATTCAAACCGTGCGCGCACCATAATTTTTATCTATTATCTAAAACCAGCCGATATTATGACATGATGTCATAATATCGGCTGGTTTCCCCGTTAGGCTTCGTGTTGCCGCCCTGCCCCGCCCCTACATTCACTTTCCTTCTTTTTCAAAGGCTTGCTATTTTTCGCACATCTGATATAATAAAAGTGTGATGAAACACCACATAAACCATTATAAAAGTGTGATTGGTGAGCCTATGGAACGATATGTATTACAAGATCTTCTCAAATGGAAAAACTCCCCCTACCGCAAACCGCTGATCCTCAAGGGCGTGCGGCAGGTGGGCAAAACGTGGGTGCTGAAGGAATTCGGGCGCCGTTACTACGAAAACACCGCCTATTTCAACTTTGATGAAAACGAGGAATACAAGCAATTTTTTGAAACTACCAAGGACACAGACCGAATTCTGCAAAACCTGATGCTCGCCAGCGGGCAAAAGATCCTGCCCGAAAAGACCCTGATCATCTTTGACGAAGTGCAGGACTGCCCCAAGGTCATCAACTCCATGAAGTATTTTTGCGAAAACGCGCCGCAATATCACATTGCCTGCGCGGGGTCGCTGCTGGGCATTGCGCTGGCAAAACCCGCGTCCTTTCCTGTGGGCAAGGTCAACTTTTTGCAGGTCGACCCCATGACCTTCTCGGAATTTCTGCTTGCCAACGGCGACGAAAATCTGGCAGCCTACCTGGACAGCGTGGACACCCTTACTCCCCTGCCGGATGCGTTTTTTAATCCGCTGTACGAGAAATTAAAGATGTACTACGTCACCGGCGGCATGCCGGAATCGGTGCTGATGTGGACGCAGGCGCGGGACGTGGACGCCATGCAGACGGCGCTGTCCGACATTATCGCCGCCTACGAGCGCGACTTTGCCAAGCACCCCCAGACCGGCGAATTCCCCAAAATTTCCATGATCTGGAAGTCCATCCCCTCCCAGCTGGCGCGGGAAAACAAGAAATTTATTTACAAGGTCGTCAAGGAAGGCGCCCGCGCGCGCGAGTACGAGGACGCCCTGCAATGGCTGGTCGATGCCCGGCTGGTACACAAAATTTATCGCAGCAGTGCGCCCGGTCTGCCGATTGCCGCCTATGATGATCTGTCGGCGTTCAAAATTTATCTGGTCGATGTGGGGCTGCTGCGTCGGCTTGCACAGCTGGCACCCACGGCCTTTGGCGAGGGCAACCGCCTGTTTACCGAGTTCAAGGGCGCGCTGACGGAAAATTTTGTGCTGCAATCGCTGATCCCGCAGTTTGAGGTGACGCCCCGCTACTGGACGCAAACCAACCCGCCCTATGAGGTGGATTTTCTCATACAGCGCGGCAACGATATTTTCCCTGTGGAGGTAAAATCCGCGGCCAACACAACCGGCCGCAGCCTGAAAAAGTTCAAGGAACTGTTTGCGGACAAGGTAAAGCTGCGCATCCGTTTTTCGCTGGATAACCTGAAATTGGACGGGGATGTTTTGAATATCCCGCTGTTTATGGCAGACCAGGCCAACAGCTTGATCGGGCTTGCGCTGGAAGCACAGGGTAAGATAGTATGACACCATGTCATATTATCCTGTATTTTTCGGCTCAATTTTTATAAGATATTATGACACGACGTCATAATATCTCAGGTTTCCCCGCCGGTTTCGCGTTGCCGCCACGTCGCGGGCGGGGCATGCCCCGCCCCTACATCGCACGCATTCCAAACGTGCGCGCACGGTGTGCACACCTTAATTTTTATCTTTTATCTATTTCTTCCAGCCACTGCTCGGCCATGCGGCGAAACTCGCCTTCCAGGTTCGCGGGCACCGTAAACGCCACGCGCACGGTCTGCGGCTCGGTCTGCAGCGCGGCGTCGATTTCCTCGGCGCTCATCGCAGCGGTCAGTTTGGCCATTTTAGGGCTTGCCAGCTCGTCGGCGTGGCGGGCGGCCAGATACCGCTGGCTGTCGGGGGCAAAATCCACCAGCCGAAGCGCGGTCGTCAGCGGCAGTTTGCCGCCGTCCAGCAGCGCCAGCAGGCTTTTGTCCAGGCTGCCCAGCCGCACATAGCGCGCAATCTGCCGCCCCGAAAGATTGTACTCCTCGCCGATCTGCTCATACTTGGATTTGCGCTCGCCGTTTTTGCTGCGCTTTTTGCGCCCCGCCAGCGCGTACTTTTGCGAAATGCTGCGCGCCTTTTCCGACGGCGTCAGCACGCGCTGCACATAGTTGGAATCCACCACGATCTCGTGCGCTTCGTCCGCCGTGATATCCGTCAGCACCGTGGCGGGTATGCGGCGGTATTTTTCTTCACCGGTCTTTTCCAGCAGCGCGGTGTAGGCGCGCACACGGTTGTGGCCGCTTAAAATCATCAGCGCGCCATCGGGCTGCTTCCAAACCACGATGGGGTGCAGCAGCTCGTTGGTCTGTATGCTCTCGATCAGCTCCAACAGCTTGTCATCGGGGAGTGGCGCGTAAAAGTTCCACTCGGTCGGCGCGGGGGAGAGTCTATCCAGTGGCAGTTCTTCCAGGCGGCGTGTGCCGGGCAGTTCCGCCATCAGGGTGGGCAGCGTCACGGCGCCCGCGGCGGGGGAGACTACGGATCGTTTTTTCAGTGCCATGGCAAGTTACCTCCTTTCTCAGCTGCATCTGCGCAAAATTTCTTTCGTAAGTGCGCGATATTCTTTGGAAATGCGCGCGTTGCCAGCATAATCCTGCACGGGTCGGTTTTCCCACTGGGCGTTCTGCAGGCGGCTGTCCACGCGAATGATCTGCTCAAACAGCAGCGGGCTGTACGCCTCCCGCAGCTGGTCCATGGCCGCCTCGGTGATCAGGCGGTTGCGGGCGTCGTAGCGGTTTATGATAATGCCGCCCACCTGCAAAGTCGGGTTGTAAGGTTTGATGCCCTCGACAAATTGCAGCACCACCGCCAGACCGTCCAAATCAAAGCTGGCGGGCTGGGCGGGAATCAGCACAAAATTTGACGCATTGACGATATTAAAGTTCAGCAGCGACAAATTCGGGTTGGTGTCGATGAGGATATAATCGTAGTAGCCGCGCTCGATGACGGGGCGCAGGATGCTGCGCACGATGTTCTCGCGGCTGATTTTGGTGAACAGCGCCATGTCCAGCGTGCCCATCGAGACGTCCGCCACGATGATGTCGATGTTTTCATACGGGGTGGGCTGAATGTAGCCGTTCAGGTCCTGCTCGGCCAGCACCGCCGCGCCGAAGTTTTTTTTGCTGCGGGGCATATCGAAGCTGGCGGACAGGTTGCGCTGCCCGTCGCCGTCGATGATCAGCACCCGCAGACCCAGCTCCGCCATCGAGGTGGCAATGCCGCTGCACAGGCTGGTTTTGCCGCAGCCGCCCTTGTTGTTGAGCATGCAGAGCACCTTGGTTTCGTGGTAGTCGGGGTGGTAGATTTCGTTGATGTCCAGTTCCAGATAGTCGCAGATTTTTTTCAGGTTTTCCAGCTCGGTGCCGCTGCGCCCGGTTTCCAGCTGTTTGATGGTCGCCAGCCCGACGCCGGTGGCGGTGGCCAGCTCTTTTTGGGTGATGTCCTGTTCCAGACGGGTGGCTTTCAGCCGCGCGTAATCCAGTTTTACCATACGAACCTCCCAATTCGACAAAAAGGTGTTACCCGCAAGGTTATAACTTTTATCCCATTATACCACAAAAGCAGAAAAAAACAACTGCTATTATGACATGATGTCATAATAGCTCCGCTCTGCGCGTACTGCACAGGGCGGAGCTATTAGATAAGAGGTAAAAGATAATAGATAAAAAATAGGGTGTGCGCGCCGTGCGCGCACGGTTTGAATTTGCGCGGCAGGGGCGCGGCATGCCCCGCCCGCGACGTGGCGGCAACGCGAAAACGACGGGGAAACCGAACGGACGAGCAATGCTCGCCCCTACAACGCGTGTCGCGGGATTTTCGGGCAAAAATGCCGCAAAATGTGTTGCATAAACGGACAAAACATGGTATAATACTGTTGGAAAAACGGACAAATCAAACCGCAGCGGGGGAGGGCTCACCCAATGGAAACCACAATTCACGTTTTACAGCGCGCTGCCGCACAAAAAATCAACGCCTTTTTTGCCGCTGACCGTCGGCAGGCGCTGCTGGTCACGGGTGCGCGTCAGGTCGGAAAAACTACGCTGATACGCAATCTTGGGCGCGAGGCATTTCCGCATTTTGTCGAAATCAACTTTTTGGAAAATCCCGCCGCCCGCAAAATGTTTGAAAACGCCACCGACAGCAGCGACCTGCTGCTGCGCCTGTCCGCCCTGGCGGGGCAAAGCCTTGTCCCCGGCAAGACCCTGATTTTTCTGGACGAGGTGCAGGAGTGCAAGGAAATCGTCACGGCGATAAAATTTCTGGTCGAGGAAGGCAGTTACCGCTATATTTTAAGCGGTTCGCTGCTGGGCGTGGAGCTGAAGGGCATCCGCAGCGCGCCCGTGGGGTACATGGACGTGCTGGAAATGTTCCCGATGGACCTTGCCGAATTTGCCCGCGCCAACGGCGTGTCCGACCGCGTGATGGAGCATTTACAGCGCTGTTACGACCAAAAACAGGAGGTCGAGCCGATGATCCACCAAAAAATGATGGAGCTGTTTCGGCTGTATCTGCTGGTGGGCGGTATGCCGGCGGCGGTGGAATGCTATCTGCGCACCCGCAATTTGTACGAGGTCGCGCAGGTGCAGCAGTCGATTTTGACGCTGTACAAAAAGGATATTGCCCGCTACGACCCGCAGGAAAAGCTGTATCTGGAAGATATTTTTGATTTGATCCCCAGCGAGCTGAACGCCAAAAACAAGCGGTTTATCCTGAAAGACCTGCATCAGGATTTCAAGCTGAGCCGCTACCGCAACAGTTTTTTGTGGCTGGCCAACGCGGGCGTGGCGCTGCCCACCTACAATGTCGAGGAACCCGCCCTGCCGCTGCGCCTGAACCGCCAAAGCAACCTGTTCAAGCTGTTTTTGTGCGACGTCGGGCTGCTGGCGGCCACCTACGCCAACGGCATCCAGCTGGCGCTGCTGAACGGCGAAACCAACATCAACTACGGCGCCGTGTTTGAAAACGCCGCCGCGCAGGAGCTGACCGCCCACGGCTTTGCGCTGTACTACTTCAACAGCAAAAAGCAGGGCGAACTGGATTTTGTCGTGGAGCACGCGGGGCATGTTTTGCCGCTGGAAATCAAAAGCGGCAAGGATTATACGCGCCACAACGCGCTTTCGGGTGTGATGGAAAACCACGCCTGCCATATCCCCGCGGCGTTTGTGTTCCACGGCGGCAACGTTAGCGTGAAAGAAAGAATAACCTATTATCCCGTGTATATGCTGATGTTTTTGCGCAAGCCGGCGCCGGCGCCGGATATGACCTATATCCCTGATTTTGGCGTGCTGATGGGGTAAAATGATTTTGCCGCCCTGCGCGCACGTTTGGAATTTGCGCGGCAGGGCAGGGGAGAGGGCGTTGGGTCTTTGCTACGCGGTAGGGGCGTGGCATGCCCCGCCCGCGACTTTGCGGCAACGTAAAACAAACGGGGAAACCTCAAATATGGCTTCCCCCTTGGGGGGAAGCTGTCACCGCAGGTGACGGATGAGGGGGCACCTGCCGGACACTTCCCCCTCATCCGGCGCGCGGGCGCGCCACCTTCTCCCACAGGGAGAAGGCTTTTTCGCTACTGATTTTCCTCAACCCGCAAAATGTGCGGCAGCAGGAAAAAGTGACTATGTTTTTGTGCAAAATGGATGGGGAAAAAATAAAACAGTGAATCCCACTTGGTGCAATCGCCAAGTGGGATTTACTGCTTTACAACAGAAAAAATATTTTGTCTGCACAATAGGAAAGAACGTTATGCATTTGCGCACTTGTCTACACAATCAAAGTGACAACTTTCGACAGCGGTCTTATCTTCCATCGGAACAATCTCAAGAGAACATCCAAGGGCAGTTGCAACCTTGAGCAATGTGTTAAGCTGCGGGATTGCCTTCTTATTTTCTAACCGAGCTATAACAGATTGTGTCAGGCAAGCCGCTTTAGCTAAATCTTTCTGTGTCATTCCCTGGCTATGCCGCTGCTCGATCAGCAAATCAATAATCGTAGCGCAGTTTTCAGGCACCAAGTACACCCCCTAAAGGCACGCTGTCAAGGTAGCATCCATCAGGGCTAAGGTCTACTTTGTTATTCCACACCTTGCTGTTATCCACATTCGGGTCAATATCCCACGCTATGCAATGGGTGTTGTCCACATAGACACGGCGGAAGTTTTCCATTTTTGCAAGCGGCTCAAACACCGTGCCTTTTTTAAGGAGAGGACGCATATCATACAAACGTTTTTCCCCGTTATCAAAACGAATCGTGAGAGTAAAGTCGTTGTTCGCAACAACATCAACGATTTTTTTTCTACCACCGGCGAAGTATTCCGCCGTCTTGCGATCAAACCCTTTAGAAAGATAGTATTCTATTGTATTTGCCATCATCATTACCTCCGGCGTGTCACTTATCTCAGCGGCTCGATTGCAAAGAGTTCCTGCTGTGCTCTTGCAAGCTCCCAGTTTTCGCGCAGTTCTTCTTGATGGAAAGCTGCCCAGCCCATAAGCATCTTTAATTGTTTTGAAGGCATCATACCCTCTAAAACCTCCAGCTCCTCAATGGAAACAAGAACCTCCGCGCTGCCATAAAAGGCATGAAAGTGGGGCGGCATATGATCTTTCCAATAGATACAGATTTTGATTTCACGGAACATCGATATTGTCGGCATTTTTTCACCCCATTTCTGTAACAATAATATAGCACATTCGCTATATTTTGTTTTTCCGTTGCAAGCACAAATGCAAACATGAAAAATATACCTTGCTATTATGCCGTGATATCATACTATCCTCTTTCCGTCTTGATTTCATATCACCACAGTGATATACCTATAAAAAGAGGGCGGCAAAATGGAACAGAAACTCACCTTATTTCACGGATCGGAAAAAGTCATCGAGCATCCTGCGTTTGGGACGGAAAAAAGCATAAAGATCTCGGTCTGGGCTTTTACTGCGCGGAGAGCCTGTATAAGATTTCCAGGGTTCTGGGCTGCGCGATGGAGGAGTTGCCGGGAAAATAAAAATGCGGATTTCTATCCTACGGGAGCGGATGGAAGTCCATGTTTTTTATAACATACGGTGTTTTTGACATTCTCCCGCATTCTGCGTATTATAAAAGTGTATTCTTACACTACACAAAGTCGCTTCAGGCCCGATACCGGAACGAGATTTTTCTGCACACAAGTCCGCTGGGACTTGTGCCTGGGGATATGCGGGCGCTCCGGCGGTAATGCAAAGACTTATACTGCTGATATAGCTATGTTTGATTTTCCGTACAGGATAGTAAACGAAAATCACCGGAAGAGGGATAGTATACGATGAGCAATTCGGGCGGCGAGAACTTCAGGCATCTGAGTATTTTTCTTTCTTATGGTCACGATGAATGTGATTTCCGGGACATGATCTGCGAAGCTATCCGGGCCAGAGGCCACAAAGTTTGGTTTGATGCGGAACAAATCAATTTTAATGATTCATGGCGGCAGAAAATCGAGAAGGGTATTCTGACAAGCGATGCGGTTATCGGTTGTTTAAGTAAGTACTCTACCAGAGCACGGAGTGTCTGCCTTGATGAACTGAGCATTGCTGCAGGTGTGCGCGGAGGAAGAAACGTATATACGCTCCTTCTCGATAAAGAATACGAGGTACAGCCTCCGTCATCGGTAGCGGATCGTCAGTGGCTTGACATGAGTGAATGGAAAACGAAGCGAGCACAGGGCGATGCTGTTTTTAAGCCTTGGTTTGCAGCGAAGATGCAGGAGCTGTTCAACACCATCGAAAGCCCGGAAAATACGGAGTTTTCAGGCCAAATTACCACGATAAAACAAAACCTTACTGTCTGTTACGGTACGGGCAAACAAAGAAAACTTCTGCAGAATCCATTTGTTGGCCGCGAGTGGCTGACAAAAAAGATAGCAGCTTGGCTGGATGATGAAACCGCACCGCGTACATGCTTTTTATACGGTGCTCCCGGCGTTGGAAAAAGTGCCTTTGCTGCACATTATGCGCACTTTAACAACCGTGTGGCGGCGGCGCTGTTTTTAGACAGTGATATGGATTTTTTCAATGATCCGCGCACGATTATACAAACACTGGCGTTTTTGCTGGCCTGCCGCCTGCCGGAGTACAGGCAGATGTTAATGGAATACCTGACAGATAACGGCAGGGAAATTCCCATGATGAGCGAGCATGAGCTGTTTTCTTGCTTGATTACAGAGCCGTTTATCCATGTTATAGACGGTGACCATCAGTCCATGGTAGTTGTGATTGATGGACTTGATGAGTCAGCAGACGAAAGTAATACACTGGCGAACGTATTATTTCGATATACATCACAATTGCCAAAGTGGCTGCGCATTTTGGTGTGCGGGCGTGATGTCCCGGCGCTGCATCCATTGACCGAAACGGCTGCAAAAATAGAACTTCCAAGCGGTTCGCCGGAAAATATATCTGATATTCGTGAATTTTTCCGCTTCCGACTTGAAGAAACATTCGGCAGCGACCCACTGTGGAAGAACGCACTGAACAGTATGACCGCGCGCAGCGAAGGAATAGCGCTATATGCGCAGTTGCTGTGCGATATGCTGTTGGATAAGAAAACTCTGATCTGTGATGACTTTCCCAAAGGCCTGAACGGCATGTTTACCATGTGGTTTGAACATTACATTCCCGATATGGCGGAGTTCAGAAGCCTTTTCCGTCCGGCTATCTGCAGTATTCTGGGGGCACCGGGCCAAACACTGCCTATTCCGGCACTCCGTCATGTAATGGAATGGTGCAGGGCGGAGACGAACGATTTTCTGCTTCGCCTACATGTGCTTCTGCGCCGAAAGGCAGACCGCTTCGGTGAGGAAACAGTGACGTTTGACCACGCGTTTGTCCGCCAATGGCTTGGCAGTGAGACTGCCGGAAAGTATTACTGCCCGCCGGAAGATGGCAGAGAACTGCTGGCAGAGAAAATCTATGCGGAGTTTGAACGGGACGCGGCAAAGCTGACGATGTGGGAAGCGGAAACGCTTGCAGAGTTCAGAAAAATGCTGTCCAAAGCGCAGAAGGAAAAAATTGAGGATAGCTATGGAATGGAGAATATATTATTAGAGGCCGCGAAAAAAGACTTTGAAATCTCAATAATGGCCAGAGAAATAGCAGAATCCCGTTATAACAGAGATGAAACAGGAGAAAAGCTGCTGCATTTGGAAAAATGTCTTCGCGCGGAGCAAATGTATGCGACGGTAGCAATGCCGTTTGGAAATGCGCGGTATGCGAAGCTGGAAAATACAGTCAAAAAGAAATGCGCGGTTTATAATGAGTTATATACAAGGTTCCATTGTATGCCGGCTGACGGTTATCTGCACTGGGTATCAGATTATTATACTTTAGGGGTTATTCTGAATGAGCAAGGAAAAATAGAACAGGCTAATGAGATTTTCGATAAGCTGTGCAAAAAATTAGAAAAACGACAAGAAATGACAGCAGAAGATAAATACACGAACACGTTGTTGTGTACTTATCAATACCTTACAGAGCGTGCAAAAAAAGAAAACGACTATGAGAGTGTTTTGAAAATTTGCAAAAAAGCTTGCGGCATAGCAATCAAAGCAGAAATAGCCGGCTATGTAATGGATTTTTATGAATATGAAGCAGATGCTTTTTATAATATGGGAAAGATGGAAGAGGCATTGGATACATTTTACGAAGGATTTTTAAACCTAAAAAACCTTTGTGAAAATCCAGAAAAACAACAAGGTGATGATGAAGTTCGTACAACGTTTGAGCCTATATCCGGTACGGCAGCTATCGTACGAAAAATGACGCGAGAGGTATTGTGCTATTATTGTGAGTCTGTTGCCTCGTACTGTGAATCAAAAATCAAAAATAACAGTATGGCACAGAAAATTCGCCTGACGGAGTTTACAATGTTGGAATTGCTGTGGAATGAAAAGAGAGATGTAGACACATGGAACAACATTGCGCACTGCTGCAAAGAAATTGAAGCGTTTTTCGGTAGAAACGGCGAAACAGAAAAAGCCGCGGAATATCGCAGAAAAGAAGAAAAAATTATAGAAGAATTAAAACGGTATTATACAAATGCGGATTTGCTTGATGAGATAGAAAATTTACGAGACATTGCAGAAATGTGTATATACGCCTCAGATATGTTCACAGATTTTTCAAATCTGCATAAAGCGAAAGACACTTACGAAAAGGCATTGGCTTTGGCAGAGGTGATCGAAAGCAAAGAAAACATATCCTATCTACGTTCAAAAATAGCATCCTTGGAAGAAAGTGCAGTATAATGCCTCGAAGATATTATGACATCGTGTCATAATATCTTTTTTCAAAAAGTCCCACGAGCGAGGCTTATGGTTAGTCGTCTTCCCTCATCTCCCGTTTATACTTATAGTAGGTATTCCTCGCAATCCCAATTAACTTTATACATTCGGCATCTGTGAGTGTCCCGTCAAAATTACGGCTGTACTTTTTTATCTGCTCCTTACAGGGGGCAGATTTTTTTATGTTCAGCTTGCGACCCGGCGTTTGTCCGATTTGTTTGCCATTCAACCGTGCAGTCAGGATACCCTCGCGTGTGCGCTGGTGCAGGTCGTCCACCTCTTTCTGGGCCTGGGCAAAGGCAAGGCGTATCTGCTCTTTGGCCAAATCGGCAGTGTAGAGGTTCAGCGCGTCCATAATGCCGGAAACAAATCTGTCTGTTGCAGCGCTGCCGGTCTCGGGCGTGGTGCTGACCTGCCGCTGCAAAGCCTGCTTGTACGTATCCGTGTTGATGTGTGGCTCCTTGAGAAAGCACAGCGTCACGCCGCGGTTGTACAATGTTTCGTACAAGTCGCAGCCTTCCTCGGCGTTTCGGCTCATGCGGGAGACACTGTCAAACACGATGGTGTCCCCCGGCTGTACGGTGTGTAGCAACTTGTCCAGCTCCCTGCGGCCCTGGCAGGCTGTGCCGGTATAGACCTCTCGCACGATATGTGCCGCGGGGTATGCGGCGGCAATGTTGCGCACCTGGCGTTCAATATTTTGCTGCGGCGTAGAAATACGGCAGTACCCGTATACGGACATAGAAGTATCACTCCTGACGTTCATTTGATTTGATACTCTATTGTACCGCCTCTTTTATGCGACTGTCAATAAATTTTGATACTAATTCCATAAGCCTTACTTTTGATACAGATAAGTAACAAAAATCAGTTCCAGCAAAACAGGCCCTGACAAATACGACAGAAACAAGCAAAAGCCAACGTTGAAAACGGCTGTTGGCAGACCGACAGTCAGTAGTTCAAAGCCGAGAAATTTCATCATAATAGGAAGCAGGCAGAAGGTGCTCAACATTCTGGCCCAGCAAACGCTGTATTGACTGGGAATCAGCAGAGCGGCTGTTGCCGTTAGTACAAGAACAATCAAAAAAGAAACCCAGCACGGCAGAAAACAGAGGATACCACCAACGCCTAAGGAAGCCAAATTTGCACCAAGACTGCATAGCACAGTGCTACGTTCGATGTTTTGGCCATGGGGGAACAAGTTGCGCAGGGGGACACCATCAAATCCGGGGATCGGTAATAAATTAAGGCAGCCAAGCGTGTAGGAAAAAATTGCCAAATACAGAAAATCACTGCTCTGCGTGGGAATTGCCAGCAACAATGCCGCAGACCCCGTAAAAAGATTGGCAAGCGGCCCGGCAATGCTTATGCCAAGATCGGTAAAGCCGCAGGCGAAAGGTAGAAGCGAAAAAAAGGCTGCCCCGCAAGGGAAAAAATGATAAAGTCCAAAGCCAAAGGCATCAGCCGGAACACCGAAGCGGAAACCGGCTGCTGCATGGCTCATCTCATGTAGCACGATATTAAGCAGAAGCGCTGCTGGCGGCATGAAAGCAGAATATCCGCTCAATGGGGGCAGGCAAGACAAACCACCGTTGATGGTGACAACAACAGCAGCAAGAAAAAGAAGCGGAAACCAAAGCCACTGTAGCCACTGTAGTAATTGATAAAAGAGCAGGGAGCGAATACTGTCTCCAAGTGAGCAGGGAAACAGCAGCAGGGCCATACCGGGTTCGTCATGCAGAAACGTTGGCTTCTGTACTGCGTTTTGCAGCAAACCGTTTCGATACAGCTTTCTCAGGCCTTGGAATAATTCTTCTCTTGATAAGTTGAGTCCGGTACTCTCGCCAGGCCAGCTCTTTCCGTCCAAGGAGAGCAGGAGTAGTGCCTGTTTTATGGGAAGCTTGTACCGCCCGCCATTATGGGGATTAAACACTCGAACATAATTTCCAACCTGCTGGAACTGTAAATCCGGCAGCCGGTTTGGCATAGAATCCATCTGCGTGGACACTCCATTTCTATTTTTGTACGTTTATCCCGTAAAACCATATCAAGATTCATCGTACTTGCACAGAAGCTCGCCAGTCTCGCCCGAAACAATTATATGGAACGTCTGCGAATCGTAACGATAAAGATCACTTTTGCGAATACCGTCTGCGTATGCAATGCGAATCAGATCCAACAGCTTCAGATCAATATCGGTATGGCAGGGAAGATAAGCGAGTGCGGACACCTTTTTAATTGCTTTTCTGGCGATTGACTGGCGTTCTGCATTGCTCTCAGCGGTGGTGGCCAGGGACCAATAGGCAGATGCTTCGCTGTAAAAAACCAAGCAGAGGTCCTGAAGATGCTTCGGCAAAGCGGATACCTGACGGCGTCTCCCAAAGCCAATTTGTTTCCAATCGAGAGGGTTCAAGGCGTGGAAATTTGCAGCCATTTCCAAAACGGGATCGGCAAATGCTTTTACCGAAAGCGGATAAAACTCTGCCAGAGCTGCACATGCCACCATAAATTTCGGTGAAACATAATTCGGATATAAGCTGAGGTGCAAGGTAAGCTGCAGCTGAATCAGATCAAGACAAAAGGCTTTTGGATCATCTTCGCTTGGGGCCGTGTGCTCCATCAGGTGAACCATTTCTGAAACGCAAGCATCACAGTAAGCCTTTTTCACGGGTTCCTCGATCCGGGATGTATCTGCTGTAGCGGAAAGGAGAATCGCCTCTCTGTACTGGTCGATAGTAACAGAGGTGGAGCTAAGCGTTGCTTGCATGACTGCCATGATTCGTTCAATATCCGTCATAGAAAGCACTCCTTTTCTTTGAGAAGATCGTGTAAATAAACAATAGCAGTATAGATACTGAAAATATAGAAGCACGAAGATAAAAAAAATTAAAGTGCACTTTTAATTTTTATACTTCCAGAAGCGGCAATTTACAGTCGCCACAGATCAGGTTGACCTTTTTTGTTGCCCGGCATGTCATGCCGCATTGCGGGCATATATACTTACGCGTGCTGCTAGGGTAGGCAGGATAATTCCGAGTATCTTCCACGAGCTTGATTTGTGGCCATGCCTTTTCGACGGCTAAGAGTCGCAGGACATCGCTTGGCTGTGTGTTGGTCCATCCATAGTGGTTGACATAGGAAACAAGAAGGCCGTGGTCTAATGCGGCCTCTTTATATTTATGGTTTTGGTACACGCCATGGTTGCTTGTGTCTCGGATGTTATTGATATGACAATAAAAATGAACCATTTCATGTAGCAGGGTGGCGGCTGTCTGCAAAATGGGTCTGTCTAACGTAGCGGAAGATATATTGATCTCGTGTTTATGGGTGCTTTCGTCTACGCGCCACACCTGACCCGTAGTAAAGTGCCCATAAGCCCCCTTTGTGCACTTCAGCGTGATGATGACGTCCGGCAGCAGCTCGCCTTCAAAAAAAGCATTGTTTAAATCATCGTACATCCGTTCGAGCTGTGCAGCAGCAGAACTTGTAGTGATTTTATTCATGTGTTTTCCCCTCCTGTCTACGTATATTATACTTGATTTTTACAGCGAGGTGCATTGCCTTGGAGAGAAAAAAATGATTGACCGGCAGGAAAAACTGCCGGTCAACCAATTTATGAAGAGCTTCCAATGGTAAGCAGTGTTTTTGCCAAATCTGTCGATGCGTCGACAATGTACACGGCTCTGTTGTCGGCCTCATTAATGGAGCGAAGGGGGGATGGGGAGGTTGATAGACCAATGACTGTAATAGAATCTTCCTGCACGCCGCGCGAGATCAATTGGTCGCTGACAGTCTGTGCGCGGGCAATGCTGAGGCGCATGGATGATTCATTTGAGCTGTTTTCTGTTGCGGCGACGGAACCGGCAATAATATATGAGCCACCATTGGACAAGAGCTGCGAAGCTGCGTTGTCCAGCGTCTGGCTTGCCTGCTGTTCATCCAGGAAGGCCGCAGAATCCGGCGCAAAGGCCAGCGTGGCCGTATCCAGCGTCAGGGCAGGGGCTTCGGCAGGGCTGGCCGCAGCAGCATCGGGAAGGCTTACCGTGATGGCATCAACAGCCACGGCCTCGATGGGGGGAACGTTATCAGGTGCGCTGCCTGTCAACGCGTCCTTACGGAAATCTACCGTGCTTGCGCCGAAGGCCTGCATATAAGCATCCCAGAATGCGTAGAGGCGCGTCTGCATGGCTGGCGTAAAGCTCGCCTGATGAACCCCGTCGGTCGAGGTCATGTATACCCAAGTAACCTCAACGTTTTGCAACAAATCAGGCTGGATATAGTCAAGCTCTTGGAGCTGAGAAATCATCTGGTCAATATCCGCAGTCCAAAAAGCCGGATTTGCAAAATCGAGGGTGCTAGTATTAACTCCGGAACAGAGTATGACGAGTTTGTGCGCCTGTGTGTTGGTGGACTGTAGTTGATTCCCGGCCAGGAGGATTGAAGATATAAGATCGCACCCCTCAGAGTCGGGGCGCACCGCCGAAAGCTCGTCCGAGAGCTCTGCTTGCCACTGTCTGGACTCGGATGCTGCGTAGGTAGCGTTATTCGCGACAGAGCTCCAGGTAAGGGTTGTAACAGAAGGCGTACTGTCAGGCACAACGATAAACGTTGCATCGCCATCCTGAGGAGCATCCACAAAATCCTCTGGATCGGGGACCACGGGCATATTGTACCCGTTCAACATGATGACCGCCGTGGCAGTGGTGGGGTGTACCGCTTCATTGACCGCAGTGCTGCCGCAGCCGCAAAGGGCAATAGTAAGGAAAGCAACAAATGTACAGACAAAAGCAAGTTTCTTCATGAAAATGCTCCTTTCTTTAACTTTAAAACTTTACGCAGTCAAATCAAGAGAAAAATTGGTCAAGTCTGCGGCGGTGGAATTTGCGGAAAGCTCCTTGACAGGGAGGCCATCCGGGAAAAGCTCGTCCGAGGAAGAAATTTTTGCGCGGGCCGATTCCCAAAAACTGTCATCCAAACCGACCTGTGTCAGCAGTGCGTCTGCGGCCTCGGGAATGCCGATTTCTTTAGCCAAAAGTGTACGTGCCTCCTGACTTGTCTCTTTGACCTTGGCGTAAAGAGAGTCAAATACGCGGGCGGCCTGCGCATCCTCGAATCGCATTGCATCAAAATTGGCGGAATCACGATCAATTTTGCGAAGCGTGTTGCGAGACGAAGCAATGTCGGACTCAATCCTGATTTTCTCATCATTCAGAAGCTGAACATATTGTCCGGCTGGATTCCACCCTACAGAGGCGAAGAACGACAGGAGGCTTGAACCTACCGGAATCAGCAGACGGCCGTAGAAGGGAATCGCGCCTTCGGAAGCCTGTTGAATCAGAACCGGCAGCGCCAACAGAATATAAATTAAATAAGCAAATCCGAACACCGCGAGAAGTCCAATACACGCAAAGCGGAAAGATTTTTTGGATGCTTTTTTGCTTTTGCGATACTGATTAACAGAAATTCCGAGGATAAACATAGATACATCAAGCCCAGTAACAACAAGGATGCTGACCGTCATACTTGACAAAGGCGAATCATTCATCGAAATAGAGGTAAAATAATTAAGCTGGCAAAAATCGCAAAGGGTTGCTAGTACCGTAACTACGAAAGCAAAAATATGCGTGCTTTTGATTGTGCGCATAACCTTCTGCGTGTCAACGATGGACTTTGTCGGAGCGCTGAACTCGTAAACTGGCATAAACATTACAGATTTCCTCCTTACTTATTGGTCCTTGAGCAGTTCGTCGATTTGCTTCTGGATGCTCTTTAGCTGCTCCTCGCGGATCGTAATAAACGCCTGAATTTCGTCTCTTTGTAGTTGTACGTCGCTGCGGGTCCGGTAGGCGCTTAACAAATTTTG
>QWCV01000642.1_pt1 | contig 47009 bp, 40 predicted proteins | sample 1972621 | NCBI WGS metagenome assembly QWCV01 (sample SAMN09866699, study PRJNA288562) | Human gut metagenome isolate pre2_stool, whole genome shotgun sequencing... | isolation source: gut | host: Homo sapiens | place: USA: California | reverse complement strand
TTTTTTGATTTAAAATTGTTTTTATTTCCACTCAACCAAGACTAAACAATTCTGTTTATGTGTTTTTGTTTCTCGTTAGTCCTGATTTTTTTGATACACGATGTATCTGTATTATCCTGTGTTAAACCGCCCTTGTTATCATTTTGTTATCGAGCTTGATAACAAGAATAATTTCACCGTGGATAATATTGAATTTGCTTGTTTATATTATAGCGTATAATCGTTCTTTTTGCAATAGTCAATTTTAATTTTACGCACATTTTCAGAATTTTGTGCGTGATTTTTATTGCAATCCACATTCTTTCGTGCTATAATAAATTCGAACGCATATACGATTTTTGTGTGTGCAAAATTTTATTGAAGGAAGGTGGACGAGTGGACATCCGAGAGCAGGTAAAAGAAGTTATTATCAATAAAGGCGGTATTGCTAAATCTGCCGATTTTGTCGCTGCCGGAATCAGAGCGGTCGATGTTGTAAATCTGTGCAACGCCGGCATACTTTCCCGTGTGCGTCACGGGTATTATGAACTTGCGGAAAAAAGCGAGGTTTCCGAGGAACAGCTTCTTGCAACCCTCGTTCCTAAAGGGATTGTATGCGTTGAATCCGCTCTTTTTCATTATGGCTACAGCGACTTTGCTCCACGCAAGTGGTCAATCGCAATCCCTCGTTCTATGTCGAGAACAAAACTTAATGTGGATGTGCTCACTCTGCAACCTTATTATGTGCAAACGGAACTGTACGATTTGGGTAAAACCACAGATGATTTTGCAGGCGTTACTCTGCCTGTATATGACCGAGAGCGTACCATTTGCGATTGTTTTAAATACCGTTCAAAACTTGACAATGAAATTTTTAATAAAGCGCTCAATGCTTACGCTAATGATACAAAGAAAAATCTAAGTAACCTATCTGCATATGCAAAAAAGCTGCGTGTATATAAAAAGGTCACCGAATTGATGGAGGTATTGCTTAATGGCTGATATAGCGGCATCCGTGCTTGCACGACTGAAAAATAAGGCTCAGATAAGCGGCAGAAGCTATCAGCTTTGCCTACAGCTTTTTTGCCAAGAGGAATTTCTGCGCCGTTTGGAAAAATCCAAATATGCAGAAAACCTTGTGCTGAAAGGCGGCTTGTTTATCTATTCCCTCACCGATTTTGACAGCCGAGTAACGGTTGATGTGGACTTCCTGCTCCGACAAATGCCAAATACGCCCGAGCAGTTAAAAACCGTGTTGGAAGAAATCATTGCTACGCCCACCGGAAATGACTTTATCGCTTTTGAAATAAAAGATGTTGCCCCTATCGCCGTTGCCAAAAAATATGCGGGTATCGGCGCATCAATAGTTGCCCGCATAAAAAATACCAGAACACCGTTCAGTATTGATTTCGGTGTAGGTGATGTCATCGTACCAAAACAGGAAAAAAGAAAAATTCCTACACAACTTTCCGACTTTGACGCTCCGACGGTAAATACATACTCGCTTGAAACTACTATTGCCGAAAAGATTGATGCTATTCTCAGTCTTATGGAGTTTTCCAGTAGAATGAAGGATTACTATGATATTTACTATCTTGCCAATAAATTTGATTTTGACGGAACTACGCTGACGGAAGCACTAAAAAAGACCTTTGAAAATCGTGGGCATAGCTTCACCGTTGAACAGTTTGAGCAAGTACTAACCTTTGGCAACGATGACGCTATGCAGAAAAAATGGAAAGCGTTTGTCCGTAAAATTGATACCAAAACAGATGATTACAGTACCGTGCTGAAAACGATAAAAGCATTTTTAACAAAACCATTCACAGCGGCGGTAGAACGCAGAGAGTTTACAGATAATTGGACTGCCCAAAACAGCAAGTGGAAATGATAGGAGAAATAGATATGATTAGAGCAGATATGATTTCAACCGTTGGCAGAGAATATCTTGCCAGCAATATTGAAAATGATGAATATAGTTATCCGAAAGCTTTTGCGGCACAGTCCTTAACATTTAATCCTATCCGAAACAAGGCAGGACGAGCTTTTGAAAAATTGGATATTCGTTTCGTGAAAGATAATATTACTGTGCTGATTGAGACCAAACAGAATTTTACAAAGGCAGATGAAGAACAACTCTCCGCATATGTCGAATATGAAAAGGCGCTTACCGGTAATAAGACAGTTGCTATTTTGGCAAATACTATGAATGATACTGTTAGAGTATGGCGTGGTGTTGTTTCGGACAGTGACTTGATGACTAAGGAAACCGCCTTACGTTCGATGGATGAATATGTTGACTTCTACACATCCAAAATCAACGACAAAGAAAAGGTGATGCAGAACACCTATAAACTTAATGAGTTGCTTCATCGCCATAGTATTCCCGAAAAACTTCGCAGTCAATTTGTCGGCACCTGCCTATTAGCATTGAAGAATGGTCTTGATTATTCCACTCCGTCTTTGACTGCTGCACAAATTCGCACTCGTATAAAAGAAGTATTAGAGGACTTGCTTAATTCCGATATTAACAAGGCTGAAAAGCTCGCTTTATTAAATCGTAATGTGTTGGGCGATCAGTATGTTCGTCAACTTAGCATTGCCGCCTTTAGAGAAATTCTAAAATTCATTGAAGATAATATTCTGCCTTTTATCAACGACAAAAGTACATCCGGTCAGGATCTACTTAATTTGTTTTTCGTTACCTTCAATAAATACGTTGGAAAATCGGACAAGAATCAAGCATTTACCCCCGACCATATCACAGATTTTATGGCAAAGATTACGGGCGTAAACAAGCATTCTGTTGTGCTTGACCCCTGTTGTGGAAGCGGTTCGTTCCTTGTGCGGGCTATGACGCAGGCACTGGACGATTGTGCGACTGCCGCCGAGCAGGAAGAAGTTAAGAAACATCAAATCTTTGGTATTGAGTTTGACGAAAACGTATATGGACTCGCCACAACAAATATGCTTATCCATTCAGACGGCAATTCAAATATCAGGCAGGGGAGCTGCTTTGCGTTGGCAGACTGGATCAAAGAAGCAAAGCCGAATGTAATTCTGATGAATCCTCCGTACAATGGACAGCGTATTCATTTACCCGCAAGTTACGTAAGCACTTGGCGCAGAGACAAAAAAGAAGATCCGTCAAAAGGATTGTACTTTGTAAAATACATTGCCGATACGCTTAATTCAATTAACCATCAGGCAAAACTGGCGGTACTGCTTCCCGTTGCCTGCGCTATCGGTACCAGCGGTGAAATTGCCCGATTGAAGAGGGAAATTCTTGAAGAAAACACCCTTGATGCTGTGTTTACACTGCCAAACGAAATATTCTACCCCGGTGCAAGTGCTTCTGCTTGCTGTATGGTGTTCAAAATAGGTATAAAGCATACCGATGTTTCCAATCCTGATACTTTCTTTGGATATTGCAAAGAAGACGGCTTCAAGAAGAAAAAGAATCTTGGACGAGTGGAGCAGGTTGACGCAACTACCGGCAAGAGCCGTTGGGTAGGAATTGAAAAAGACTGGATTGAACTGTATAGAAATCGCCGTGCTGTTGATGGTTTTTCAGCGACCCATAAAGTTAACGGAGATGATGAATGGCTGTGCGAAGCATATATGAAAACCGATTATACAAAGCTGACAGAACAGGATTTTCAGCAAACGATAAATGATTATCTCGCCTATCTTGTGAAGGAGGGACATATTTATGAATCTTAATGTGGAAAGTTGGAAAGAGTTTCGCTTGGGAGATTTATTCTCGGAAATGTATAAAGCTGAAGCTCACGTAAAAGGTGAGCTCGAGTGCTATGATGTTCCATCTGACAATACAATTCGTTTTATTTCCAGAACGGAAATGAACAACGGTTGTGATTGTTATGTATTGAATAATGACCTTTCCGGTATTGAAGAAGGAAATGCAATCGCTATCGGTGATACGACGGCAACCTGCTTTTATCAGGGTGAAGACTTCGTGTGCGGAGATCATATGGTTATTTGTCGTGCGGATTGGATAAATCTACATACAGCATTGTTTATCATTTCAATTCTTAAACAGGAGAAATACAAATATAGTTATGGCAGAGCCTTCAAAATGGAATTGATTTCAAATACTATGTTGAAACTGCCTGCCACTACCGATAACACGCCTGACTGGGGCTATATGGAGCAGTATATTAAATCGCTCAACCACAAGCCGTTAGCCACAGCTAACCAAGGGGGGTACAGATCACATACACTTGGTGTTGAAACGTGGAAGGACTTTTGTTTGGGCGACTACTTTGATATTAAAAAAGGAAAGAGATTGACATCTGATGACCAAACAGAAGGAAGTACACCTTATATTGGGGCTATTGATTCAAATAATGGAATAGCCAATTATATAGGGCAGGATGCAATACACGATGGTAACACCATATCATTAAGCTATAACGGTTCCGTCGGTGAAGCATTTTATCAGCCCAAACCTTTTTGGGCTACAGATGATGTAAATGTTTTATATTTTCGGGAAGAAAACGGAGCGGAATTTAATAAATACATAGCATTATTTGTATGTGCCGTCCTTCGTCAAGAAAAGTATAGATACTCATACGGCCGAAAATGGGTTCTTGATAGTATGAAATCCACAGTCATAAAGCTTCCCGAAAAATCCGGCAAACCTGATTGGACGTATATGGAAGATTATATTAAATCTCTGCCGTATGGAGATAGAATCTGAGGTAATAAGATTATGTGGCGAAAGTTTAAATGGGATATGTTTGTTACATCTTTTATCCCACTGTGGATATCAATTGTTGTGCTCGATGCTTGGAATATTGTTTCGCTGGCTTTGAAAAAATGGGATGATAAAAATCAAGTGCTCGAAAACTTACAAAATATACTATGTAGCAGTTACATTCAATTAATTAGTATTGCTGGAATAGCTGTTTTGGTATTATGCAGCATAGTTGGCATAAATTCTTTCCTCAACAAGAAATTGACTGTCAAAAGCGCTCATCCAAAGGGAACTGTGAAGAAAGCTACAAAAGCAAACAAACTGTCCTCAGAGTTCTTGCTTGCATATATACTCCCGATGATAGCATTTGATTTTGGTGACCCACAGAAATTAGTATTATTTTTGATTTACTTTTTGGTATTGGCGTACCTTTGTATTAGAAACAACAATATATACACAAACATTCTGTTGGAATTCAAAGGATATCGCATATACACTTGCGATTTTGAATGTATGGCAGTCAATAAGAATCATATTTATCACGACAGCATTGTTATCAGCAAGACAGATCTGACTCAAGAAGAAGGTAATGAAGTTCCATACTGGGATTTTGAAAACTATATTTACATCACAGTAGATAGAGGTGATAAACAATGAGCAAAGATGTATTAAAAAGCATTTGCACGTCAGCACAAAAGGATAGCTATAGTTGGGCTCTGTATTTTTTCAAAATTGACAAAAGAGCAAAGCAGCCATTCAAAACAAATAAAGTTAGATTTAAAAACGACAACTATCTTTTGCAGTATGCGAGAAACCTATTAAATGCGACTGAAGCTTTTCAGATTGACCAAATCAGCGAAGTCCAAGATTATAACGGCGAAAACAGTAAAGTGTCTTGCGACAAACTGTTATTAACAAATGAACTTGTTTGTGAACAATGGCAACTGTTCACACAAGCGGTTGCTAAATCCTCTGATCAAAAAATTGACGGAAAGATTAACGGTTACATACTGTGTGGACAACCTTCTGAGGATGGGGATAAACCAGTAACTTTTGTTAAAGTTGCAAATCCCATTACAAAATTAACAAACAAAAAATCTGTTGTCTTTTCCGCAAATGCCAACGATGAATTGGATTTAATAACCGACGATGTCTGCAGGCTATATCTGACGGTTGACTTTATTGCCTACGAGGATGCAATGTACACTTTTAATCATACCTTTGAAACCGTTTTCAACCTTGAAAAGACGATGGCAAAAGTCAAGCAAGGCGCTATAGATGAAATAGCTGGAACAAATGTGTTTAGTGATGTAGATACCTTCAAATCATTAGCTTTGCAATACAAATCATCTCGCACGTTTATTACGCTTAAATCGGAAAGAATAAACCGAATAAAAAATAAACGAAGTCGAAAAACGGTTGCAGATATGCTTCATTTACCGCTTGATGAAAACGGTAATTTTGCAATTACAACAGCGGACGAAGCTTCTCTTTTGATACGATACTTATGTTTCAAAATATTCCAAGATAATGAAACAAAAGATGTATTAGAAGCTAATACTGTTACAAAACTTAGTATTACATAACACCATACTGTAAAAACCAACAGGAAGTGATTAAATGGATAAAGGATTCGTGTATTTCAATGACAGTAAGATTCCGTTTGTGATTGAAAACTATCGTATGGAGTTATTCACTGATGAGCCAATTCTGAATGATTTTTGCAAAGAATACAACTTCAAGGATAACTTTATACTTTTGGGACAATGTTTTGACAACGGCGGTTCTAGAAGAAAAGCAACATTTTTAGTGGAAAACTCTATGGGTAGTACCTGTTATCTACGGTGCTATATCATCAATATGTTTGATCGGGATGAGGATTACGATACCATCGGTGTGCAATCGCCATTCCTTGATGATGTGTTTAGGCATCAGTACAATTACATAGATATGGTCAGGCAAGGCATCAATTTTTCCCTAGAACCTAAAGAAGTATATAAGATTCCCTTTTCAATGCAGGATAGCCAATATGACTTATCTTTTTATATTGGATATGACAATAAATTAGGTCTCTTAGAAGATTACGATAAAAAAGGCGAAATAATGATCCCACTGCATAACAAGACCATTCAGGAGTGTTTGGATTTTTCTGTAGTTTTGAATCGTCTTGCAATGTTTATGACATCCCATTCAGAAGCACCCTTCAAACGAATCACCTTGTATCAAAATGGGCATAAGGTTGGCTGGTTTTGCTGTCCTCTTGTTTCGGATAATACTACATCTGGCAATGGCAGTTTCTTTTATGAGTTTGATGTTATGAAATATATACCTAAAATATTAAGTAACATAGCGTTAGACTCTGGTAATAAAATCACCCAAAGTATACCTTTAGGCCATCTTTCTGATTTTGAGTCTATGTTTTCACCACAGCGTCTTATAGCGCAAGTTATGTCATTTGAATATTTATTTGAAAAACTTGAGCATAAAAAAGCCAATGACCGTAAATTTTCATTAAAAAGAGAATTGATATATGCTTTTAATCTTTTTCCCGACTTGCTGGCTAATGCCAATAAATCTGCGGATGTTATTAGTGAGACAGTAGTGAGACTCAGACATGCCATTACACACGGACACGCTTATTATTATGATTTCAAGGGCGATTCGAAGGTGAAATATTATATTCTTCTTCTCGATAAACTTATTAAGAAAATGAGCTTGAAGTGGATTGGCTTTTCTGATAACGATATCGCTAATTTTTTAACTTGGTAAGCAAAAAACGGCGACAAGGATCACTCCCTGCCGCCGTTGTGTTTATACTGTGTAAATCAACTCAGTGTTCACGACCTCAATGGTTCTACTTCGAATGTTATTCATTTTTCTTACCCATTCCATTTGGTCGGTGGCTTTGAGTTGCTCGATTACATCTTCTTTTTCGGCAAGTTCTTTTACGAGACGAGAAAACATTTCTTCCGCCTGCTGGTTAATATCAGCAAGGTAACTGTTTAACTTGCCGCTTATCAGCAAATTTGTGTATAACGCCCTTTGATTTTGCTTGATGTGCCGCAAGTGCCGCTGTCCCCAAATGCCGACTTCGACTTGTTCTTCGGCGGGTAATACAAGATCGGGCAGATAATAATCTCCCTGCAAAGTATAGCTGATACCCGTTCTTTCGTCTGTGAAATGCTGTTTCATAATGATTTCCTACCTTTCAATATTGTTATTTTTTGAGCGTTTCCCGCACTCTTGGGTGTGTGTTTTAGGTGTTAGAATCGGCTCATATTCGATGCTCTTTTCCTGCTTTTTGAAGCGTTCAAGGATACCGTCGATAAATTCCTTAACGGCTTTTGGCGCCGCTTTTAACGCTTCAAGATACGGTCTGCATTTTTCTGTCAGTTCCGTCAGCGCTTGCCGCAACTGTGATACTTCCGATTGTAGCGACCATATCCGGCTGGATAACTGTCGGTTTTCATCCCGTAGTTTTCGCACGTCGGACTCCGCCGCATAGCTTCGCTTTGCAAGCGTGGTCAGCTTTTTATATTCCTCTGCTGATACGGTGTACTTGCCCGTAATGGATTTTTTACCCGAACTATCAATCTCGGAAAAGGTCATAAACGAATCGTGATTATTGTCATACCGCACCTGCTCATCAGCAATTCTTTCAGAAAGTTCTGCTAATTTCTTTTGCTCCTGCTTGATTTTATATTCAAGCGAGGTCAGATTTTCGGCGGTACGTCCTGCAGCACACTATAAGAAGCGTGATAGGTCGGCTTTCCTTTGCTGTTGAGGATAGGTTTTCCATCTTCATCAAGTTTCTTTTCAGACCGCCATTTCTTTGAATGGCTGACTTGATGAATGACCTCTTTGACCGTCCCAACGAGTTCGGGATCTTTGCAGCGCTTCGACCAACGCACCTCTTTATCTACCACCGGCAGAGCCATAATGTGCAGATGATAGTGGTAAATTGGTCTACCGTATTTCTCGGTCATAGCAACATTTAATTCATCTGCGTGCATCACCGCAGAAACAATGTGGTCCTTTCCGTATACTTTTTCGGCAAAGTGGAATGCTTCTTCATAGAAGCGGCAAGCATATTCATAGCCGCCGTTTTGCTCAAAATATTCCGTGTTTACATCCATAATCATTTCATCAAATACGGTGGCATCGGGCTTTAATCCTTTCAGCGAGACCGTGCCTGCGGCGATCAGCTCGTCAAGATATTCGTTATAGGTCAGTTCACCGCAACTCTTAAAACTGACATTCATCGGTGTACGTGACAGGTCAACATTCATATTTTCATAGCTTTCATTTTTGCGTTCAATGTGTCGCTCGAACTTACCCACTGATGCTCTCGTGCGGGTTTCGATACGGGCAACACTAAAATTTTCTTTCGCCATCCGTTCTCACTTCCTTTCTGTTGGCGAACTTTCGGGAGCCGCTGTTACACAACTTTTTCAAAGTGTGTAACCCACTATGACACTTTCAGCACTTCGGCTGCAAAGATGTCGTGGGCTCTCCGAGGGGGTTATGGGGCGTTGCCCCGTTGTCTGCGGACAACACCCCAGCAGAGCTGCCCTTTGAAAAGGGCACCCTGCACCCCGCCTAAACTTCGTATTGGCATACCTGCCGAAAAAGAACATTGCAAGATTGCGAAAGTCCCGCACCTTTGCAATGTTGCAACCTTATAGGTAGCCATACTCTTTTTCGGGCAACTGCCAATACCACTGACTGCCTTCCTTAACAGACCGAACGTTCAGCGTTTTCTTTGCTTCGTCAAGCACCCGTTTGGATATTCCCAAACTCTTTGCTTTTTGAAGCAACGTCTGTTGCGGGTACTTCCCATCGGATAGGCAGTCAACGATAAGGTTTTCAGCCATATCGGATTTTTTCTCACGGTTGACGCCGCTGAGAAGATCGTCGATGGAAATATCATAGTGACCGAGCCAACGAAAGCCGTTGGCTTCCCTCAACTCAAAAGCGATAGGTTTCCCTTCCGGTGCGAGGGAGGATTTTTGATGTGCCGCCACTCGTATCTCCGGTTTGTCCTTCACTCTGCCGACAACAAGAACGCTTCTTGCCGTTGCTTGAAAGTCCACCGAGCCAAGACCTCTGTAATTGGCTCTGTTACCCTGCGCCTTGTTCAAGTGTCCCACAAGGATAATTGCACAACTGTACTTCTCCGCAATCCTGCCAAGCTGAGAGAGAATGGCACGGACTTCGTTTGCTCGGTTCATATCCACCCTTGCGCCGATATAGGCTTGCATCGGATCTAAGATCATTACCCGTGCACCTGTTTCTGCAATCGCCTTTTCCACTCTCTCATCAAGCATCGTCAGCGCCGCTTCCGATTCGTCAATCACTTTGATTTGCGAGCAGTCTGCATCGCCGGCGAGGAGACGGGGCTTGATGGTATCACCAAGTCCATCTTCTGCAGTTTGGTAGATTATCTTTATCGGCTCACGCTCGGTATCGTCGCAGGGGAGTTTTGCTCCCCTTGACAATAGCGCCGCCAATCGCAGTATCAGCGTTGTTTTACCTTCGCCGCCGTCACCGTGAATAATGGTCAGTTTTCCAAATGGGATATAGGGATACCACAGCCATTCCACTTCTTCGACGGCAACTTCATCCATACTGATGATTTTTAATTCTGCCATAGGCGTTACCTCCTTTTCAAATTTCTTCAAAACTATTGAAATTGGAGGAGCTTTCGGTTATAATATTTGCAGTACGTTTTTGAGAAGGCTGTTCCTTATCTGCGCCAACAGATATTTTCGGAACAGTCTTTTCGGTTTTATATGCCATCCTTTTGCCCCTTCATTCCGTATAGTGTAGTGTTGATTTGGTCAATGCGGTCAAGCAAGTCATTGTGAACGGTGGCGCCTGCTTCGATGCGTTTAAGTTCATCGAGTACGGCGGCGAGTTCGTTGCGGAGCGCCTTATACACTCTCGGATTGCCGACCACTGTAATTTGCTGTTGCAGAGCACGGGCACAAAGGTAGTCCTGCTTTGTGAGTCCCGATATTCTGACATTGCTATCCAAAATATCCGCTTCCTGCGGCGACATTCTGAAAGCGATTGTTTTGCTTCTCCAACGATTGTGACGGTCAAGATTTTTAGCTGACATTTTCAATATCTATCCTTTCATATTCAAGCTTCTTTGCCATTTCCGCCTGCTTTGACGGGAATAGGTGAGCATAGCGGTAAGTGATTTCAATGCTTTCGTGACCTACTCGGTCAGCGATTGCCACCGCAGAAAAGCCCATATCAATGAGCAGGGAAATATGGCTGTGGCGCAAGTCGTGGATGCGGATACGCTTCACCCCTGCGGCTCTTGAGCCACGATCCATTTCACGGTGCAGATAGTTCTTTGAAATCGGAAAAATACGGTCTTTCTTTTTGTAGCCGTAAAGCATACCGATATAATCCTGCATTTCTTCGCAGAGGAACTGTGGCATTTTGATGGTGCGGTTACTTTTCTTTGTTTTCGGTGTGGTAATTACATCCTCACCGTGTAAACGCTGATAAGACTTGCTGATTGTAACCGAACCTTTTTCAAAGTCGAAGTCACCCGCAGTCAGAGCGAGTAATTCGCCCTCACGGATACCGCACCAATACAGCATTTCAAATGCGTAATAGGATACGGGCTTGTCCATCATTTCATCTGCAAACTTCTTGTACTCTTCTTTCGTCCAAAACTTCATTTCCTTGCGTTCCTCTGTACCCATATTTCCGGCTTTTGCGGCGGGATTGGAGCGTAGGTCATAATGTCTGACAGCGTGGTTAAAAATGGCGCTGAGCTGATTGTGGACGGTCTTGAGATAGGTCTGTGAGTACGGCTTCTTCTTTTCATCACGAAAAGCAAGCAGTTCGTTCTGCCAAGCGATTACATCCTTTGTGGTGATCTCGCTAACGTTTTTCTTTTCAAAATAGGGTAAAATCTTGGTTTCAATGATATGCTTTTTTGTCAGCCAAGTGTTTTCCTTTAAGCGGGGTTTCATATCCTTGATATAAAGCTCCACAAAGGCGGCGAAGTTCATATCCATATCAGCAGCACTCTGCTGTTGGAATACTCGTTCCCACTCTTGGGCTTCACGCTTGGTTTCAAAACCACGTTTACATTTCTGCTTGCGTTCGCCTTTCCAATCCAAGTATCGGGTTAAAACATACCAAGTGCCGTTATCTTCATTTTTATAAACAGGCATTCTTATTCTCCTTTCTGGCTTCATACAGCCTTTCGTTAAAGTATTCTCGGTTGATTCTTCCTGAGATGGTTATAAAACCTTTGCGCTTCAATTCCTCGTTCAGTTCCCGTATTACCTTGTAGGCATAAGAGGTTGAAACGTCGAGGATTTCAGCGACTTCTTCTACTCGCATAAACTGTTGTCCCATAGGTTATCCTCCTTTCTTCGTTAGTTGAGTTTTGCGCCGTTCTACCCAAGTGCCGTTCCTGCCCCTGCTTTGTCAGCGGCGTTGTTTCGCTCTCTCCGTCGCCACCGGAGGTCTTGGCAAAATCGTATCCCACTTGGACGGTCATTCGGTTGTTTTGAAAACCTCCCCATATAACGTCATAAATTGGAAGATTTATGCATAGGTGTGAGGAAAGTTTTTGGACTAAGCGGATACGCTTAGTGTGTATCATTATACTAAGCATATTTGCTTTTGTCAAGTGGTTTGCAAGAAAAATACTAAACTTTTTTGCTTGGATTACTCTTGACAACACTAAACATTTCTGCTATACTATGTACGAACACTTGAAAAGAGGTGCTTTTATGGCTATTAGCGAAAGAATACACTTTTTCCGCAATCTGCGTGGAATGACACAAAAATATCTCGGATTACAGCTCGGTTTTCCCGATAAATCTGCTGATGTTCGTATGGCACAGTACGAAACCGGCTCCCGCACTCCAAAAGCGGATATTACCGCTACATTGGCACAAGTTTTGGATGTTGCACCCGAAGCATTGAACGTGCCCGATATTGACAGTTACATAGGTTTGGCTCACACCTTCTTTGCGCTTGAAGATATTTACGGCATTACCGTCAGCGAAGCTGATGGGGAACTCTGCCTAAAAGTTAATGCCGCTAAAGGCAAAGATGCTGCAGAAATTATCCGTATGCTTGCCGCTTGGAATGAGCAGAAAGCCAAACTCGATGCAGGTGAGATCGACAAGGAAACCTACGACCAATGGCGCTATCACTATCCCAAGTTCGATACAACGGGCGGATGGGTGAAAGTTCTTTCCCAAGAGCTGAGCGATGCAATGGTCGAAGCATTCAAAGACCGTTTGAAACCGGACTAAGAAAAAAAGACGACAAAAAGCCCTTAACTGCGGTAATCCACAGTTAAGGGCTTTTTAATCGTCTAATACAGATTTAATTGTTGACAACAACCACTTGGCAATTATTCTGATAACCTACAAACCACTTGTGGTATAGAATAATGGTCGCCTTAAGGAGTGTTATCAAATCGTTATCAAAAGGGGTGGGCGAAGTCCGAAAACCCTTGATATTACTGGGTTTTTAGGCTTTCTGTGATTATTCCCACTCAATAGTTGCCGGCGGCTTTGTGGTAACATCGTATACAACACGATTGATATTCTTGACTTCATTGACAATACGAGCAGAGACTGTTTCCAACACTTCATACGGAATGCGTGCAAAGTCTGCGGTCATAAAGTCGGTAGTCGTTACACCACGCAGTGCCAGTGTATAGTCATAAGTACGGGCATCTCCCATTACACCAACCGAACGCATATTCGTCAGAACTGCAAAGTACTGATGAATGGAGCGATCCAGTCCAGCCTTGGCAATTTCCTCCCGGAAAATGAAATCGGCATCCTGCAAAATGGCAAGCTTTTCATCGGTAATTTCTCCAATGATTCGGATGGCCAGTCCCGGGCCTGGGAACGGCTGCCGCCAAACCAATTTTTCAGACAGACCAAGTGTAATACCAAGCTGCCGTACTTCATCCTTAAACAGCAACCGCAGCGGTTCAATGATCTCCTTGAAGTCCACATAATCCGGCAGACCGCCTACATTATGATGGGACTTGATCACAGCTGCATCCCCGCATCCGCTTTCGATCACGTCCGGATAAATGGTGCCCTGTACAAAATAGTCCACTGCACCAATCTTCTTGGCTTCCCGTTCAAATACCCGAATGAATTCCTCGCCAATGATTTTCCGCTTCCGTTCCGGATCGGATACACCGGACAGCTTCTCCATAAACAGTGCCTTTGCATTAACCCGGATAAAACGAATGTCCCAATCTGCAAATGCAGCTTCCACTTCGTCGCCTTCCTTTTTCCGCAGGAAGCCGTGGTCTACAAAGATACAGGTCAGTTTATTGCCAACTGCTTTGGACAGCAAGGCAGCTGCAACGGAGCTATCTACACCGCCGGACAATGCCAGCAGGACTTTTCCATCGCCGACTTTTTCCCGAATCTGTTCAATGGCGGTCTTTGCATAATCCTCCATGGTCCAGTCTCCCACGCAGCCACAAACCCGAAACAGGAAGTTGCGCAGCATAGCAATTCCGTTTTCTGTATGGTTGACTTCCGGATGGAACTGTACCCCATACAGTTTCCGCTCTGCACATGCCATGGCGGCAGTCGGACATTCGTCCGTATGCGAAATGGAAACAAAGCCTTCCGGCAATGCACTGATATAATCGGTGTGACTCATCCAGGAAATTCCCTGCTCCGGCAGATCTGCAAACAGCGGACTTTCGGTCTGATAGTTGGTCACAGTCTTACCATATTCCCGCACCGGTGCACCAGAAACGGTTCCACCCAGTGTATATGCCATAAGCTGACAGCCATAGCAAATACCCAGAATCGGAATGCCCATTTCAAAAATTTCCTTTGCAATATGAGGAGACTTTTCGTCATAGACGCTGTTAGGACCTCCGGTAAAGATCAAGCCAACCGGATTCCGGGCAGCCAGTTCCTCCAAAGGCGTTGTGTACCGCATGACTTCACAGTATACGCCGCACTCCCGGACACGCCGTGCAATCAGCTGGTTATACTGTCCGCCAAAATCCAATACGATTACAAGCTGGTTCTTCATAGATTTGATTCCTTTCACGTTTTACGGGCAGACAGATGCCTGCCGCATGCTTTTCTTTATTATGCCATTTTTTCGCAAAAAAAGCAAGCATCATTTGTAAATTTCTACAGTTCCTGCAAAATTCCTTTAATCGGCATCATAAAATATCCGATATCGTTTCTCGTTGTGACTGTAAACACTCAATACCAATCCCATGGCAACATACATGCTGAGAATGGCGGTACCGCCGGCGCTGAGAAAGGGCAGCGGAATTCCAATAACCGGCATCACCTTCAGCACCATGCCGATGTTTAAAAAGCAGTGTGCAAACAGTATGCCAAAGATTCCCACACAGAGAAACGTCCCCAACTTATCATTGGAACGAATCCCATCAAACAGCACCTTCAGGCAAAGGAACGTCAGCACAACAACGACTGCCATAGCACCGACAAATCCAAAAGTTTCTCCTACATAGGAAAAAATAAAGTCATTGTGCATTTCCGGAACGGATACACCGTCTTTGAAAAACAGTCCTTTTCCGAACAGTTCTCCAGAGGAGAGCGCAGAAAGTCCCAAATCCTGCTGGTACTCCAACCCTTCCGGATCGGTTCCCGGATGCAGCAATACCAAAATACGGTTTTTATGCGTACTGCCAAGCACATAATTCCAGAGAAAATACAGGGCAACCGGAATAGCAATTACCCCTGCCAACACATATTTCCATGAGATTTTTGCCATCAGCAGCATTGACAGAAACATGACACCAAATACAATGGCTGTTCCGTAGTCCCCCTGCAAAGCAATCAATCCAATGGGAATCATACCATGCACCAAGAGCAGCAGCATATGCAGGGGATGATTCATATTTTTCTCATCCTTTGCCAGATGCAGACTAAACGTCATGGCAAAAGCAAGTTTCAGTACTTCTGACGGCTGAAACCGAATAAATCCGAAATTCAGCCATGCCTGGTCATCGGCACCGGCTCGCCGTTCCCCCAATGCCGTAAAGGTCAGCAGGGTCAGCAGCAAGGCAACAGGCGCATAGAGAAACCAAAGACGTACAATTTTATGATAATCGACCAGTGCCAAAATCAGCATGATTACAATGCCCAGAATCGAAGCAAATAACTGAGTACGGTAATAGCTGGCACCCACGCTGCTGAGAATTCCAGTGCGGAAAATAGAATAGAGCAGCAGCACACTCAGCGAAGAGCATAACAGCAATGCAATCACAAGCCACTTGTCGAGCTTTTTGAAATAAATTGCAAGATATTGTCCGATTTGTTTCATGTCGTTCCTTTCTAAAATAGGTATCTTGTGAAACCAAACGGCATCAGCGCCGCTGGCTGCCGGATGCCCAGTATTTACGATCCAGACTGCGGTACTGCACCGCAGCCGCAATGTGCGATTTTCCAATGGTTTCACACTCCGCCAGGTCTGCAATGGTGCGAGCCACTTTTAAAATGCGGTCATACGCTCTGCCGCTCAGACCAAGCCGGTCGAATGCATCGTGCAGCAACTGCTTGGCAGCATCATCCATCGGGCAGAACGTATCTCGAAGATCTGCCGTAATTTGTGCGTTGCAGACAATGTGCGTTCCTTGAAAGCGCTGTGCCTGCAAATCCCGTGCCCGCTGTACCCGTTTGCGGATTTCTGCCGAAGATTCTGACCGCCCGGCAGCAGAGAGATCTTCAAATTCCACCGGTTCCACTTCAATATGTAAATCGAACCGATCCAAAAGCGGCCCGGACAGCTTCGACAAATACGCCTGCACCTGTCTGGGACTGCACGTACAGGCTCGTCTTGGATGTCCAAAGTATCCGCATGGACAGGGATTCATCGCTCCCACCAGCATAAAGCGACACGGATAAGTAATGGTGCCGGAAACCCGTGTAATGGTCACTACACCGTCTTCCAGCGGCTGCCGCATCAGTTCCAAGGTGCGGCGGTCAAATTCCGCCAGCTCATCCAGAAAGAGCAATCCGTTGTGCGCCAAGGAGATTTCTCCCGGCCGAGGCGTACTGCCGCCGCCTACCAGCCCTACACCGGATACGGTATGATGGGGTGCCCGAAAAGGACGTCGGGTAATCAACGGAGCCCGGTTATCCAGCATACCGGAAATCGAGTAGATATTGGTGGTTTCCTGCGATTCTTCCGGTGTCATTTCCGGCAGAATTGAGGGCAGCCGCTTGGCAAGCATACTTTTTCCGCTGCCCGGCGGCCCAATCATCAAGGCATTGTGTCCGCCGGCAGCGGCTATTTCCAGCGCACGCTTGGCACTCTGCTGTCCTTTTACCGCAGAAAAGTCTGGCAGCGCCTGCCGGTCATCTGCTGGAATCTGGTAAGCAGGCTGCGGCTGAATGCGTTCTGTTCCATCCAAATGTGCCAGAAGCTGCGCCACACTGCGCACCCCATAGACTTTGACCTGCTCCGCAGCAGATGCTTCAAAGGCATTGTCCATGGGAACATATAACTCCTCTACACCCAAAGCCGGCGCCAGCAGTGCCATAGGTAAAACCCCATTCACCGCACGCACTTCTCCACTGAGGGAGACTTCCCCAATAAAACATTTTCCCCGCAAATCAGCGGAAATGTTTCCCATGCTCTGCAAAATCCCAATTAAAATGGCCAGGTCATGCATGGTGCCGCTCTTCTTCACATCGGCAGGTGCCAAATTCACCGTAATGCGCTTGGCCGGAAGCACAACTGAAATGGAATTCAGCGCCGAACGGATGCGTTCCCGGCTTTCCCGCACCGATGCATCCGGAAGCCCAACAATTTCAAAATGCGGCTGTCCCCGGCAGATATCGACTTCCACGTCCACCGAAAACGCATTTAATCCAAACAGTCCCAGACTGCTGATTCTGGAAACCATTCTACACCTCATATCCCAAAAGCCTGTCTGTGCAGATGCTGCCGACAGCTGCCTTTGAATTTACGGGTACTTTTACGAGAACCCGTATAGAACCTCGTTTTTTCCACCTGCTGTCTATAGGCAAGTGGAATCTGTATGTTCTAGTATAGCATAAATTGCAGCACTTGTAAATACAAAGCTTTCCGCTAAAATCCATCCAAAAAACGGCACCCCACATTGCCGTGAAGTGCCGAAAAATGACGCTTCATTCTGTTCCAGGAAGCTCCGTTTCAACATGCACAAGTCAAAGTCGTTCACAATCCCATTCGTTTTTCTTCGAGCTGTTCCAAAATCGAAATCTATTTTTCACTTTATTCCATCATTTCCTTCACAACTCATCAAGCATGTCCCAACCATTTCGCACCCGATCCGCCATACAGTTGGAATTATTTTTTTCAAAAAGCATTTTTTTCTGCAAAGGCTCCATTCCCACTGCGTGCGCTTCTGTAATCTATACAAAAAATCGCCGCATAGAAAAAATCTTTACGGCGATTTGTCTAATTTTCAGAAATACCCCTTGACAAACATTTGGAAGTATTATATAATTATAAAATGTATCGAAATGTAAACTTGTGTTTTTTGGTACAATAGTATACCATATTATACACCGTTCTGTCAAGTCCTTTTTTGATTTTTTAAAAACTGCCAAAAAAGGCTCCTGGCAAACAGATCGTCTCATTTTTTGAAGGCTTGCGCTGCCCGGCATCTGCATGGAAATAGCTGCAAGTTCTGACAACAACAAAGGAGGTTTTTCGCCTATGGTGAATGTTACACCAAAGCAGTGTGGAAAAAACGTCAGAATGAACTTCGGAAAAATCAATGAAGTTCTGGAAATGCCGAACCTGATTGAAGTACAGAAAAATTCGTACAAATGGTTTCGGGAAGAAGGCCTGAAAGAAGTCTTCCATGACATTTCTTCCATCACGGATTATAACGGCAATCTCGTTTTGAATTTTGTGGATTACAAAATTGACGACACACCGAAGTATACCATTGCAGAATGCAAGGAGCGAGATGTAACCTATGCTGCTCCGCTGCGGGTTCGTGCAACGCTGTGGAACAAGGAAACCGGCGAAGTGAAGGAATCTGAAATTTTCATGGGCGATTTTCCTCTGATGACAGACAGCGGCACCTTTGTCATCAACGGTGCAGAACGTGTTATCGTTTCCCAGTTGGTTCGTTCTCCTGGTGTATATTATGCCTCGGAAAAGGACCGCACCGGTAAGGATCTGTTTAAGGCAACTGTTATTCCGAACCGTGGTGCATGGCTGGAATACGAAATGGATTCCAACGACATTGTTTATGTTCGAATTGATAAAAACAGAAAAATTCCGATCACTACCTTTATCCGTGCATTGGGCATCAGCTCCGATGACGAAATCACGGAAAAGTTTGGTGTGGATGAACGGCTGAATCAGACCATCCTGCAAAAGGATGCCACTAAGAATACCGATGAAGCATTGCTGGATCTGTATAAGAAGCTGCGTCCAGGCGAACCGCCGACGGTCGAAAGCTCCCTGACCCACTTGAACAATCTGTTCTTTGATGCAAAGCGGTATGATCTCTGCCGGTTCGGTCGTTATAAATACAACAAGAAGCTGGGCATTGGCAGCCGTCTGGCTGGCCATGTGCTTTCCCGTCCGGTGATTCAGGAGGAAACCGGTGAACTGCTGTTCGATGCAGGCACCACACTGACCTACAATCAGGCTATGCAGATTCAGGAAGCCGGCATTACAGAAGCTTATCTGACAGTAGAAGCCAAGGAATATTATGTCACAGAGTCCGGTGAAAATTCCATTCGCTTTGTCGAGAAGGAAGTAAAAGTCATCGGTAACGGCATGGTAGACATCAGCAATTATGTTTCCTTTGATGTTTCCCAGTATGGCATCAACGAAAAAGTTTCTTATAAGGTTCTGCGTGAAATTCTGGATACCTGCAAGGATCCGGAAGAAATCGAAGAAACCGTCAAGAAGCGTGCAGACGAATTGGTTCCGAAGCACATTACACTGGATGATATCTATGCAACCATCAGCTACTTCCTGAATCTGTGCGAAGGCGTTGGCTTGGTTGATGATATCGACCACCTAGGCAACCGTCGAATTCGTTCTGTCGGCGAACTGCTGCAAAATCAGTTCCGCATTGGCTTTACCAGAATGGAACGGGTGATCCGGGAACGCATGAACATCCAGGCGCAGGATATGGATGTGGTAACCCCGCAGGCACTGGTAAACATCCGTCCGATTACAGCTGCCATTAAGGAATTCTTTGGTTCTTCCCCGCTGTCTCAGTTCATGGATCAGAATAATCCGCTGGCTGAACTGACCCACAAGAGAAGACTTTCTGCATTGGGCCCTGGCGGTTTGTCCCGTGACAGAGCCGGATTCGAAGTACGTGACGTACACTACAGCCACTACGGCAGAATGTGCCCGATTGAAACGCCGGAAGGCCCGAACATCGGTTTGATCTCCTATCTGGCAACATTTGCAAGAATCAATGAATATGGCTTTATTGAAGCGCCTTATCGGAAGGTAGACAAGGAAACCGGAAAGGTAACCGATGAAGTTGTTTACATGACAGCCGATATGGAAGATAACTATATCGTTGCACAGGCAAACGAATCGCTGACGGAAGATGGTTATTTCGCCAATCCGAAGGTTGCAGCTCGTTACCGGGATAAGATCCTGGAAATTGAACGGGAACGCATCGACTTCATGGATGTTTCCCCGAAGATGGTTGTTTCTGTCGCAACTTCTATGATTCCGTTCCTGGAAAACGACGATGCAAACCGTGCACTGATGGGATCCAACATGCAGCGGCAGGCCGTTCCGCTGATGAAGACCGAGCGTCCGTTTGTCGGAACCGGTATGGAATACAAGGCGGCTGTTGACTCCGGCGTTTGCGTGCTGGCTGAACAGGATGGCGTTGTATCCGCTGTTTCCGCTGATGAAGTGGTTATCATTGACAACGACAAGCAGGAAAAGCACGTTTATAAGCTCACCAAGTTCAAGCGTTCCAACCAAGGCACCTGCATCAACCAAAAGCCGATTGTAGCCGTTGGTGAAACGGTGAAGAAGGGACAGGTTCTGGCAGATGGCCCGGCAACCGCAGACGGTGAAATCTCCCTCGGAAAGAATGCCCTGATCGGCTTCATGACTTGGGAAGGTTACAACTACGAGGATGCCGTTTTGCTGAACGAACGTCTGGTACGGGAAGATGTCTTTACTTCCATTCATATTGAAGAATATGAAATTGAATGCCGAGACACCAAACTGGGACCGGAAGAAATTACAAGAGACATCCCCAATGTGGGCGATGATGCATTAAAGGATTTGGACGATCGTGGTATCATTCGAATCGGTGCAGAAGTACATCCGGGTGATATCCTGGTTGGTAAGGTAACCCCGAAGGGCGAAACCGAACTGACCGCAGAAGAACGTCTGCTGCGTGCCATCTTCGGTGAAAAGGCGCGTGAAGTCCGGGATAATTCCTTGAAGGTACCACACGGTGAAGCTGGTATCATCGTAGACGTTAAGATCTTCACACGGGAAAACTGCGATGAGCTGTCTCCTGGTGTTAACATGCTGGTTCGCTGCTACATTGCACAGAAGCGGAAAATCTCCGTCGGCGATAAGATGGCAGGCCGTCACGGTAACAAGGGTGTCGTTTCCCGTATTTTGCCGGAAGAAGACATGCCGTTCCTGGAAGACGGTACACCACTGGATATCGTTCTGAACCCGTTGGGCGTACCTTCCCGTATGAACATCGGACAGGTTCTGGAAGTGCACCTGGGTATGGCTGCCAAGGCACTGGGCTGGCACATTATGACACCGGTCTTTGACGGTGCGCACGAAGATGACATCCGTGCTTGCTTCCGGGAAGCCAATCAGCTGCACCTGGCACACAACGATGACGAATTCGTACTCAATCCGATGGATAAGGTCATCAACCCCAAGCGTCTGGAAATGTGCGAAGACGGAAAGTTTACGCTGTATGACGGCAGAACCGGTGAAAAGTTTGACAACCGTGTTACCGTTGGATATATGTACTACCTGAAATTGCACCACCTGGTTGACGATAAGATTCATGCTCGTTCCGTTGGCCCGTATGCACTGGTTACCCAGCAGCCGTTGGGTGGTAAGGCACAGTTCGGCGGACAGCGTTTCGGTGAGATGGAAGTTTGGGCATTGGAAGCATACGGTGCCGCTTACACCTTGCAGGAAATCCTGACTGTAAAATCAGACGATACGGTAGGACGTGTCAACACCTATGAGGCAATCGTAAAGGGTCAGAACGTTCCGAAGCCGGGCATTCCGGAATCCTTCAAGGTATTGATCAAGGAATTGCAGTCCTTGGGTCTGGATGTTAAGGTTCTGAACCACAACCAGGAAGAAATTGACCTGAAACAAAACTTTGACGATGATGACAACATCATCCCGATGCCGGTTTCTTTTGCAGATGATGCAGAAGACACCATGCTGTATAATGGCGTAGAAGAGGATATGAAAAACGCTGGTCTTTCCTTCTCCGATGAGAAAGACGATGACGCAGATCAGGAACACGACCTGCTGACAGATGATTCTGATGACGATGATGATGATTCAGATGATATGCTGTTTGGGCTGAACCTGGATGACGATAGCCTGCTATAATGCGGCTTCCTCCCATTTGGAAAATTCCGTGAAATTAAGATGCCTGCCGCAACCGGCAGCATCTGATTTCCTCATCAATTGGATACAACAGGATATTAGGAGGTAACGGTTTGGAATTTAATACTTTTGAATCCATTAAAATCGGGCTCGCTTCCCCGGAACGCATCAGGGAATGGTCTTATGGCGCAGTAGAACGCCCGGAAACCATTAACTATCGGACACAGAAACCGGAACGAGACGGTCTGTACTGCGAGCGAATCTTCGGGCCAACCAAGGACTGGGAGTGTCACTGCGGCAAGTTTAAGAAAATTCGTTTTAAAGGGAAAGTCTGCGACCGCTGCGGCGTAGAAGTTACACGTGCAAAAGTACGTCGGGAACGAATGGGTCATATCGAATTGGCTGCACCTGTTTCCCATATCTGGTACTTCAAAGGTACCCCTTCCCGAATCGGACAGATGCTAGAAATTTCTCAGAAGCGTCTGGAAGAAGTTCTGTACTTCACCAAGTACATTGTACTGAATCCGGGCAACACTGATCTGACGAAAAAGCAGCTGCTGACCGAAAAGGAATATATCTCTTATCGAGAAAAATACGGCGATGAATTTGATGCAAAGATGGGTGCAGAAGCCATCAAAACATTGCTTTGTGAAATTGATCTGGATGAACTGTCCGCAGAGCTGAAAACAGAACTGCGTGGTCTGAACTCCGGACAAAAGCGTATCAAGCTGCTCAAGCGTCTGGAAATTGTAGAGGCATTCCGTCTCTCCGGCAACCGTCCGGAATGGATGATTCTGGATGTTGTTCCGGTTATCCCGCCGGATCTCCGCCCGATGGTTATGCTCGATGGCGGTCGGTATGCAACATCTGACTTGAACGATCTGTATCGCCGTGTCATCAACCGTAACAACCGTCTGAAAAGAATGCTGGAACTGGATGCACCGGATATCATCATTCGAAATGAAAAGCGGATGCTCCAGGAAGCAGTGGACGCACTGATCGACAATGGTCGTCATGGCCGTGCGGTAACTGGCCCGAACAACCGTGCCCTCAAGTCGCTGTCTGACATGCTAAAGGGAAAACAGGGTCGTTTCCGTCAGAACCTGCTTGGTAAGCGTGTCGACTACTCTGGACGTTCCGTTATCGTCGTTGGTCCGGAACTGAAAATGTACCAGTGCGGTCTGCCAAAGGAAATGGCACTGGAACTCTTCAAGCCGTTCGTTTTGAAGCGTCTGGTCGATACAAAGGTCATCGCCAACATCAAGAGCGCACGGAAAATGGTAGACCGTGCTTCCGCTGAGGTTTGGGATGCACTGGAAAATGTTATTCAAAGCCACCCGGTTCTGCTGAACCGTGCACCTACCCTGCACAGACTGGGTATTCAGGCATTTGAACCGGTTCTGGTAGAAGGTCGTGCCCTGAAGCTGCATCCGCTGGTTTGCTCCGCATTTAACGCAGACTTCGACGGAGACCAGATGGCAGTCCATCTGCCGCTGTCCGCAGAAGCACAGGCAGAAGCAAGATTCCTGATGCTGGCTGCCAACAACCTGTTGAAACCTTCCGATGGCCGCCCGGTTGCCGTACCAACACAGGATATGGTTCTGGGTTCCTACTACCTGACCATGGTCAAGGATGGCGAACCTGGCGAAGGTAAGATCTTCCGGGATGTCAACGAAGCATTGATGGCATACAATGAAGGCGATGTGACACTGCACGCAAAAATCAAAGTGCGCATTACCAAGGACATCGGCGAAAAGACTGTTTCCAAGATCATCGACTGCACCGTTGGTCGTCTGATCTTTAATGAAAACATTCCGCAGAACCTGGGGTATGTAGACCGTACCAATTCTGACAAGCAGTTCGACCTAGAAATTGCCTTCCTGGTTGGCAAGAAGCAGCTGTCTGATATCATCGAACGCTGCATCCGGATTCACGGCACTACAACCACTTCTGAGGTTCTGGATAAAATCAAGGCAACTGGCTTTAAATATTCCACAAAGGCTGCGATCACCGTTGCTGTCTGCGATGCAGAAATCCCGCAGGCAAAGAAGGGCATTCTGGAAGAAGCAGACCGAAAAGTTGCCGATATCACCACACAGTATGAATATGGTTATATTTCCTCTGCTGAAAAATCCAAGCAGTTTATCGATATCTGGAACAAGGCAACTGACGATGTTACCACTGCATTGAAGGCTGGTCTGGGCAAGTTTAACCCGATCTTCATGATGGCAGACTCCGGTGCCCGTGGTAGTATTTCTCAGATTCGTCAGCTCGCCGGCATGCGTGGATTGATCGCCAATACATCTGGTGCTACCATCGAAATGCCAATTCGTTCCAACTACCGTGAAGGTCTGAACATCTTGGAATACTTCATTTCCTCTCGTGGTGCACGTAAGGGCTTGGCCGATACGGCTCTTCGTACCGCTGACTCTGGTTACCTGACACGTCGTCTGGTAGATGTTTCCCAGGAAGTCATTATCCGGGAAGAAGACTGCGGTGCAACAGAAGGCCTGGAAGTTTACGAAATCCGCAACGGCAACGAATTGATCGAACCGCTGGCAGAACGTCTGGTTGGTCGGTACTTGGTACACGATCTGCGGGATGAAACAACCGGCGAACTGCTCTTCTCCAAGGAAAGGATGCTCACCGAGTCCGATGCAAAGAAGATCGTAGAATCTGGCGTAGAACGCATTGCCATTCGTTCTGTTCTGTGCTGTAAGGCAAAGCAGGGTGTATGTGCAAAGTGCTATGGTTTGAATCTGGCAAACGGCAACATTGTTTCCGTCGGCGAAGCCGTTGGTATCATTGCAGCACAGTCCATCGGTGAACCGGGTACCCAGCTGACCATGCGTACCTTCCATACCGGTGGTATCGCTTCCGCAGAAGATATTACACAGGGTCTGCCTCGTGTCGAAGAACTGTTTGAAAGCAGACATCCGAAGAATGCGGCCATCCTGTCTCGTCTGGCTGGAACGGTACACATTGAAGAAATTAAGACAGCACGCACCATCATTGTTACCAATGATGAAACCGGTGAATCGGAATCCTACCCGATCCATTATAACCTGAAGATTCGGGTACGGGAAGGCGAACACATCACAAAGGGAACACGTCTGACAGAAGGTAATATCTTCCCGGGCGATATTCTGAATATCCTTGGTGTACAGGCCGTTCAGGACTACATCATCAGCGAAGTACAGAAGGTTTACCGCCTCCAGGGTGTTGATATCAACGACAAGCACATCGAAGTTATCGTTCGGCAGATGCTGCGGAAGATCAAGATTGAAGATTCCGGCAGCAGCTACCTGCTCCCAGGCTCCTTGGTGGATAAGAAGAAGATCGATACCATCAATTCCGAAATTCAGGAGCGCATGAACAACGGCGAAACTGAACTTTCTCTGGTTACAACTTCTCCGGTGCTGCAAGGTATTACAAAGGCTTCCTCCAGCTCCGAAAGCTTTATGTCTGCGGCTTCCTTCCAGGAAACCACAAAGGCTCTGACCGATGCGGCAATTCGTGGAAAGAGCGACATGCTGTATGGTCTGAAGGAAAACGTTATCATCGGAAAGCTGATCCCTGCCGGAACGGGTATGGACATCTACAACGATGTAAAAATTGTGAAAAACGAAAACAGCTACCTGGAACACAATTCCAGCCTGCTGTAAGAATACTTCGAAAAGCGCTGCTCCGTCAGCGCTTTTCTGTTAAAGGAGGGCACTTTCCTTGCGATTCCATGCAAACTGCTTCCGCTTGCTGCTTGCTGGCTGCACCGGCTGGATAACCTGCCTACTGACTTCCCTTTCCGCTGCTGCACAAGATACTACACCGGCTCTTGCAGAGACCACCTCTTCCAAATGGGGCACTGTAATTCTGTGCGTGGTGCTGTTCACGGCTGCCATGGCAGGTTCCAGCATCTGGATCATTCGTTCCAGATGGAAAAAAGTCAAACAGCAAATGCAACAACAGCAAGCAAAATCTCAAACAGACACTCAAACCGATTCTGATTCTTCTACTAAATGAAAAAACGTCCTGTATGCCATACAAAGCATACAGGACGTTTCGTTTGAACAATATCTGCTAAATTCCAAGCAATCCCACACATGCAATCACCAGCAACATTGCCAAACCATATTCAATCAAAACAGTAAAGAACAAATTGGCAATACTGGTTCCACCAGTCATGCGAAGCCGATTTTGCAGTTCCGCTTGTCCCAATGGCAGTGTTTTGATCTGCCGGACACGGCGCAGCACAAAGCGATAATAGAGCCAGTTGCCGAATAAACAGCATAACAGCTTTACAACCAGGTCAATGTAGTTACAAATGGTCGATAAATTGCTGAACAGTACCTCATGGGCTTCCAAATAGGTACTGAGCTGCCGAATGGCATTGATCGGAGTCGCCATCAAATCCGCTGAAAATCGCTCCTCCAACATCGTAATCAAAGAAGCGCTATTGTTCATAAAGTTCACAATCAAACTGGGAATTCCCAATAAAAAGAGCAGCACAATCGTCAAAATGCTCATCCGCCACATCTTCCGATGCGCAAAATAAAACTGCGGGAAAAACAGGCATACAAAATTCATAGAGAATTTGGAGCCCGTCTCCTTAAACTTTTTAAATAGCGGCAGGTAATAAATGGTATTGGTGTTGACAAAGTCAGCAACATCTCCCAGCCGTTCGCCGCCCATTTCTTCATCCGGATTCAAACCGCAGCAGCGATCCTGATCGGAAAAGGTGAATCCAAAAAATGGATTGACTTGCCGTCCCTGCTGATTGTTCTGCTGTTCTGCACCGGGATTGGAAGCCGTTCCTCCCGGCTGCTGCGGCTGTGCGCCGGGCTGCTGCACATACAGCGGCAATCCGCAATTGCTGCAAACAATGTTGCTCTTGGGATTTTCGGTGCCGCAGCGTGGACACTTATTGACATTTTGTGCATGCTGCTGCTCCTGCTTCTTTCGATTCTCTTCTGCAAGACGTTCCTGCATCCAGCTGCCGCCGGACGCATGCAATTCTGTATTGATGCACTGCCCGTTTTTTACCCAGCAGGCACGATGATACGGCGTGCCGCATTCCGGACAAACCACCACATCGTCCCCGTCCTGGAACTTCTGCTGACAAGCCATGCATGTATAACCGGTATATTTTGCCATTGCGCATTTTTCCTTTCTCATCTTGGGAATGAACGCTATTTCGTCATTTTCTTTCTTTTCAATGCTCTATATTATACCACAAAAAAAATTATTTTGCAATATCCGCCCAAAATATTTGCACGAAACCATTTTTTGTAGTATAATAAAAAGGAAAGACCTGTTTGCACGGAAGCATTCTGCCGATTTGCGGCTGGCTGCAAGCAGAACGATGGCATCCGAATTTCACATGCCTTCGGAATTCATATCGAAAGCAGAAAGGACTATTCAACCATGATTTTATTAGATGAACTGCGTGTCACCATGTGCGATTATCGGAAAGATGTACACGAACTTTACGAAGTACTTGGCATTCAAAAGGCAAAGGCTCGCCATGAAGAACTGCAAAAGGAAATTGCAAAAGAGGGATTCTGGGACGATCTGGAGCATTCTCAGACAGTCTTGCAGGAATCCAAGTCTTTGGAACATAAAATTGCAACCTATGACAAAATGGAATCCACACTGGAAGATCTGATTACGCTCATTGAGCTGACCATTGAAGACGGTGAGGAAGAAAGCAACGAAGAAATCAACAGCGAAGCAGATGCATTTGTGAAGCAGCTGGAAACGCTCCGTCTTTCCTCTCTGCTTACCGGCGAATATGACCAGGCAAATGCCATTCTGACCTTCCATGCCGGTGCCGGCGGCACAGAAGCACAGGACTGGGCAGAAATGCTCTACCGGATGTACAACCGCTGGGCAGAACGGCATCACTTTAAGGTAACCCTGCTGGACTACCTAGACGGTGATGAAGCCGGCATGAAGAGCGCTTCCATTCTCATTGAAGGCGAAAATGCGTATGGCTTCCTAAAATCCGAGTCCGGCATTCACCGGTTGGTGCGGATCTCTCCGTTTGACTCCTCCGGCAGACGGCACACCTCTTTTGCCGCTCTGGAAGTCATGCCGGAAATTGACGACAGCATGGAAGTCGATATCCGTCCGGAAGACATCAAAATGGATGTATTCCGTTCCAGCGGTGCCGGCGGTCAGCACATCAACAAGACCAGCTCTGCGGTTCGTTTGACACACTTGCCAACTGGCATCGTCGTATCCTGTCAGACCCAGAGAAGCCAGTTCCAGAACAAGGATTATGCCATGAAAATGCTGCGTGCAAAATTGGTGGAAATCAAGGAACGGGAACACCTGGACAAAATTGCCGATATCAAGGGCGTACAGAAAGAAATTGCATGGGGTTCTCAGATTCGCTCCTATGTCTTTATGCCGTATACGCTGGCAAAGGATCACCGTACTGGCTTCGAAAACGGCAATATTCAAGCTGTTATGGACGGCGATCTGGATGGTTTCATCAACGCTTACTTAAAGGCGTTGGCAAACGGTACGCTGCAAAAGTAAGCCGAATGGTTGGATTTTCCCAGAAATTTTCCTTATTCTTTGTGAAATTTGCCGAAAAAGAATGTGACCGGACAAACCACTTGACAAAATCAGCTGATTTTGGTATAATAGATCTGTTATCCTTGCCTGTATTTTTTGCGTATAGGCGAAATCCAAAAGGAGGTGTTTTGAAATGGCAAAACTGAGTGCAAAGTACGAACTGATGGTTGTTTTCAGCCTGAAGAACGGCGAAGAAGCTGCAAAGGAACTGGTAGCAAAGTTCAAGAGCAAGATTGAAGAAGCTGCAACTCTGGAAGAAGTAAACGAATGGGGCAAGCGGAAGCTGGCTTATCCGATTAACGACGAAGCAGAGGGCTTTTATGCACTGTACACGTTTGAGAGCAAACCGGATTTCCCGGCAGAAGTAGAGCGTGTTCTGCATATCACAGACGGCGTATTGCGCAGCCTGGTTACTGTAAAGTAACAACAACTTGAAAAATAGAACCGAATGATATAGAAAGGAAATCGCCATGCTGAATAAAGTCATTCTTATGGGCAGATTGTGTGCAGATCCGGACTTCCGCCAAACACCAAGCGGTGTATCGGTTTGCCGGATTCGTGTTGCAGTCAATCGTCCCTTTGTCAATAAAGCAAGCGGGGAACGAGAAGCTGATTTTATCAGCGTTACCTGCTGGAGAAATACTGCTGAATTTGTCAGCCGTTATTTCCACAAAGGCAGCATGATTATTGTAGAAGGCAGCCTGCGAAACAGCGACTACACCGATCAGAATGGGGTAAAACATTATTCCATGGATGTACAGGCAGACAATGTTTCGTTCGGAGAATCGAAAAGTGCAGCTGCCAGCAATCAGCAAGGCGGTTATCCCACTCAAAATCCGTATCCGCAAAATGGCGGATATCAGGCCGCTTATCAGCAGCCTGCTCCGGCTCCATCTGCTCCCGCTCCGGCTCCTGCCGCTGCGAAGCCTGCTCCGGATGCATCCATTCAGTTGGGTGATTTAGGCGATTTTGAAGAGATTTTAGGCGACGGCGAAGTTCCTTTCTAAAAAGATACCACATCAGAAAAATGCAATTGTGCAGATTGGAGGAGCATCCATCATGGAAAGAGCACCTAGAAATAATAAAAGACCACGGAAAAAGGTTTGCATGTTCTGCGTAGATCGTGTTGAAAAGATCGACTACAAGGATATCGCAAAGCTGAAGAAGTGCATGACAGATCGTGCAAAGATCCTGCCGAGACGGGTAACCGGTACTTGTGCATATCACCAGCGTGAACTGACCTCTGCAATTAAGAGAGCAAGACACATTGCACTGCTGCCTTACGTAAGCGACTAAGCTGAAAAGCAGCATGTGAAAAGCCATTCGATTTTTCGAGTGGCTTTTTTGTTTGACCCAATTCATCCCCTGCTATGCGATAAAAAATGAACAACCGCCTTGCAAACTAGTTTGTAAGGCGGTTGTTTGTTTTCTCTTTTTAAGCTTCTTCCGGTACGGTACGCCGAATGATGGCGCGAGGCGGTGCCTGTGTGGCACACGGCATAGAGAGTTTCATCATGGCATGATTGGCAACAGAAATCGGCGTTCCGTCTTCCTGATACAACGCCGTCAAGTGCAACGGAACGGGCGGTTTCCCCGGCATCAGCAGCTCCAGCTCATCTGTTGCAAAGAACCGATTGCGCTGCGTAGCATACAGCATGCCATCCTTCCAATCCTCTACAATGGCAACCACATCACTGCGGCGTACATATAAATTATCGGCATAACGCTGTCCTGCCTGCGGTGCGCCATAAAAGAATCCCGTACAGTATTCCCGATGGCTCACCTGAAAGACTTCCTGCCGAATCCACTCCGGCAGCTGCTTGCTGCTCGGATCCGCAAGGTAGGCATCCATTGCCATGCGATAGGCATTGGTGATAACCGATACATAATAAGCCGATTTTGCACGACCTTCAATTTTCAAGCTGGTGACACCAGCCTCCACCAATTCCGGAATGTGTTCAATCATGCACAGATCTTTTGCATTAAACAGGTAGGTTCCCTCTTTGGATTCCTCAATGGGGAAATATTGACCGGGACGCGTTTGTTCCATCACATAGTACTGCCAACGGCAAGGCTGTGCGCAGGCACCCTGATTGGCATCTCTGCCCGTCAAATACGCTGAAATCAGACAGCGACCGGAAAAGGACATGCACATCGCACCGTGCACGAACACTTCCAGTTCCATATCATCTGGAATATGTGCCCGAATATCGGCAATTTCCTGTAGAGACAGCTCTCGTGCCAGCACAGCACGGCGTACCCCCAATTCATAGAGCATCTGGCACGTTTCATAGTTGACAATACCAGTTTGGGTGGACATATGCAGTTCCATCTGCGGTGCTAACTTTCGCAGCAACCGCAGCAGACCCAAATCCGCCACAATCATCGCATCTACATTGGCAGCCACCGCTTCTTCCACATACTGTGGGAAATCCGGCAGGGAGTCGTTACGTGGCAATGTATTGCAAGTCAGGTACACCTTTACCCCTTTTGCATGCGCAAGTGCAACCGCTTCTTTCAGCTGTTCTGCGGTAAAATTCGGTGCTGCTGCACGCATGCCGAACGCTTTCCGGCTCAGGTAAACCGCATCTGCACCAAAGTCCAATGCCGCCTGCAAGCGTTCCATATCGCCTGCCGGCGCTAGAATTTCTGGCTTTTTCATTCTGCTCCTTCGCCCTCACCTTCTTGTGCAGCCTGTTCTGCTTGTTTTGCCTTTTCCGCTGCATCTGCCTGTTCCTGCTTAACCTTTGCCTCATTGGCTTCATGTTCCTTCAAGGTCTTTGCAAAATAGGTCTGCTTGGTATCCATGTTGGAATAGAAATAATAGTAGTCCGTTGACTCCGGATACAGCGCTGCTTCAATGGCATCCGCACCAGGATTGCAGATTGCCCCCGGCGGCAGGCCACTAGATGTATACGTATCATACGCCTCAAAAATCGTGGTATTATAAGAATCAATGTGCGGCTTAATAACTTCTTCAACATAATTCTTAGTCGGATCCGATTGCAGCAGCGGGTATTCCGTTGGATTGTTCAATCGGTTCCAGAAGACGGAAGAAATGGTCTTCATCTGCTCAACACTTCCAGCTTCCGCCTGAATCATAGAAGCCAATGTAATCGTTTCATCCAAAGAAAGATTGAGCGCCTGCATCCGATCATAGTATTCATCTGTAATGTGGCTGTCGAAGTTCTTCAAAATCTTCTGGCAGATCAAGTCCAAATCCATATCCTGATAGAAGGTGTAGGTATCCGGGAAGAAGTATCCTTCCATGCGATAGAATTTATCACTTTGCAGACTCGGCAGATATTCCTCATACCGATAGCCATACTTGGCATCATTGTTGAAGTGTTCCAGGAATTCCTCTGCCTGGCAGACATTGTTTTCTTCCAGCAGAACTGCTGCATCATACAATGTGGTTCCCTCCGGGAAGGTCAAAGTGACTGCTTCCGAATCATCCAGCGGCTCAGAGGTCAATTCGCTGATCAGGGTTTCATATGCCATGTCTGCCCGAAGTTCATGATCGCCGGAGCGGAAATTTGCATCCTTATTGCCCAGACCTGCAAAAAAGACGAAAAACCGAGGCCGTTCAATGATGCCTTCCTTTTGCAGAATATCTGCAATTTCAGCGGTATCGGCTCCCTGCGGAATGTTGACAATTACCGTTGTGGTATTGCTGTCAATGCCCAGCATATCTCTGCCGTATACAATGATAACTGCCGATGCGCAAATTGAAATCAGCAGGACAACCAGTACCATCACCAAGGTAAATAAACCACGATGCTTTTTGCGTCGTTTCTTCTTCTTGCCAGTCAGTTCTTCCGGGATATTGCTTACCTGGCTCTCCCCTTCCAAGTCCTGCTCCAATCTAGAACGCATCGCAGTTGCCTGCATCCGGCTGGTAGCATCCGGTGCCGTAAAGGGTGCCGTCTGCTCCATAGTCCGCTCTGCACGCACTGCCGCTGGCTGCTTGCCAGCATCTGGCTTGGGGGGGGCTTTTCGCCGCTGTGCAAATACATACTCCATGTCCGAATCGATCAGAGAATCTCCTGCCGGCGGATTGGAACTGGGTTGCTTGGGCACTGCTGCGGTACGACTCGCTGCGGAATGGGCTCCGGAAGCTGCCGGACGAGCAGTCCGTGCTGCATCTGGCTGTGGGGCAGCTGGTTTGACCGGTTGCTTTGCCGCCGGCTGATCCCCATATTCCTTTAAAATATCATTCAGCAAACGGTCCCGGTTGGGGGTGCCGTCCTGTTTGGGTTTATATTCCATGGATAACCTCCACTTTATGTTCTGTTAGCAAATACTGCATCCGGCAATCGGTTGCTTCCATTGGTACCTTTGGTAAAACAAATGCTTCGCTGCAATATCCCACTGGAATCAACTCCGGATGCGCAGATAGGAAGCGGTCATAATACCCTGCTCCATAGCCCAGTCTGCCGCCATGGCGATCAAACGCCAATCCAGGCACGATACAAATGCTGCCCGGCGGAAACTGTGTGATCAGTCGGCATTCCGTTTTCGGTTCCAGGATCCCATAGGCACCCGGTTCCAACTGCGTGAGAGATTCCAGCTGATAAAATGTCATGGTTTCTTTGGAAAGACACCGTGGAACCGCAAGCTGCTTGCCATCCGCCAAAACCTGTTGCAGCAGCGCATGGGTGTCTGCTTCCGACTGCATAGAAACGTAAGGCGCAATCAGCGGCGCTTGCTGATAGCGCAACCAGCTGCACAATGTCCGCAGCAAACTTTCGGAAAGTTCTGCTTGCTGCTGCGGAGACAAGGCATTCCGGCAGGCTCGCATCCTGCGGCGCAACGCTTGCTTTTCCATCAATCCATTAAAATGGAGGCACGCACTGCATCACTGGCAGCTTGTCCATCCAACGCAGCAATCAGTGCCAGGCCAAATTCCAACGCAACGCCAGCCCCTCTTGCTGTAATAATTTTTCCATCGGTTACCACGCCGTCTGCTCCAATGGCGGCGCCCTTCAAATCCTTTTCAAAGCCAGTATAACAAACCGCAGTCTTTCCTTGCAGCAAGCCAAGATGTCCCAAAATGGAAGGTGCCGCACAAATTGCACCAATATAGCGATCATTTGCTGCACAAAAAGCAATCGCATTTTGCACCACTTCGGAAGCTTCCTCGTTCAGTGTGCCGGGCATGCCGCCAGGCAGCACGATCATTTCCACATTGCCATTTAAGGAGAGTTCCTCCTGTGTCAGATCTGCTGTCACCGGAACGCCATGGGAACTGGTTACCACCTTTCCGGTAACACCAACGGTCTGCACCTCTTTCTTGGCACGACGCAGCAAATCAACGGGGGCCAGCGCTTCTACTTCTTCAAATCCTTCTGCCAAAAATACATAAATCATTCTAACAGACTCCTTTCAGGTTTTGATGCTTCCATGCGTTTTTGCAAACGTGGTTGCTTCTATTTGTTCCGGATGCGGAAAAACTGCCGTTGCCTTTTCCAGCAAAATGGCTGGGTAATAGGATTCTTTTGCCTGCCGCAGCCCTTCCAATCCCAAATCTTCTTCTCGGTTCACATAGGCATACGATGCGGCAACCGCTTCTACGAATGCCTGATTGATAGCAGGGTAAGCACCTTGATACTGCACATCTGCCTTTTCAATGTGCACACCATAGGTGTTCTGATTCAGCGGTTCTCCAATGGTAAACGCTACCAGTTTTCCATCTACCCGCAGCACACCACCTTGCAAACCAAGCGTTTTAAAATGGGTGAAAAAGGTATGAATGGCATACTGCTCTGCAACGCTGGAGGGATCCAGATACCCTTCCTTCTCGTTATAGAATGAAGCGCTGAAGGCAATGCAGTCATCAAAATCATCCGGCGTCATCAAGGAAAACGTACTTGCATACTGCTGAAACTGCTTTAAGTGATTCCGTTTCTTATGATACTTTTTTCCTTTGAGGGTAATCAGATCTTCTGTGCGGTAGATATAGTCAAATTCGTCTCGCTGAGGGGTCAGGGTATATTGTCCCGGAAAAAGACTTTCCAAAATGGGTGCCACCTGCGGTGTAACACCCCGCACATACAGCGGTACCTGCCGCTCACTGGCATACGCTGCCAACTCTCGGAAAACAGCCTGATAATCTCCGCTGCCCGCCGGAAAGGTGAACACCGGAACATCTGGTGTTTCCCCGTCTGAACGGCTAATATAAAAGCCCTCCCATTTTGCAATCTGTACATTTCCGGAACGGCACCAAGCCAAATTGTTGGCAAAACTATATTCACAGCCCTGGAAATCAGACTGCCGCAGGGCTTGCTGAATCCATGCTTGATCTTCTAATCGGATGGGTCGAAATTCTAACATAAACGCCTCATTTTCAAATTGTCTCTGCCCATCCCCTTACAAACAAATTGCAGTCGGTTAAGGGTGCACAGACGGGTGATTGGCTTCTTCACGCAGGGCGGCAAAGGTCTCCCGTACCTGCTGCGCTTGTCCGCAGGACATCTTTCCTTCCGGACAGGCACCGCAGCAGCATGCCGGCCCTGCTGTTTCAAACAGCTGCGGCGCAACCTGACAGCACAGCCGCAGCATCTCTGTTGCAACTGCCCGGATTTCCCACTGCGCCCGATTGCAGCAACGAAGCCGGAAAAAGTTTCGCAGACTGCGCACATTCATGGTCATAACCATTTTTGTTTCACAGGCATTCGGCAGCACATACCGTGCATCTTCAATGGCTTTCTTTTCTGCTTTGGAGCGAGCTGCTTTTTCGCTACAGCCTGCTGCCAGGAATTCCGGGTAATACTGTGCCTCCAGCTGGTCTGCCAATGCATTATAAGCATCCAGTGCCGTTTGCATCGCCTGCTCGTAGCGTTCCAGAACATCCGGATGCTGTGCAATTGCAGGCGGTGTTACATATACGAATTGTTCTTTTCGCACATAGCGTTGGCTCTGTACCGAAAAAGATGCAATCCGATGCCGTGTCACCTGCGCCAGAAAAGAACGGGAAACGCCTTCGATTCCAAACGTAAAGGAGACATGCTCCACCGGGCTTTCATGTCCAAAGCCTGCCAGCTTCGTCACAAATGCCTCCGCTTTCTCATCGGTCAGTCCATCCATTAGTGTTTCCACATCGGAATCCGAATAACACAGCTTTGCAGCGGCAGCAATGACTTTTTCCGGAAACGGTGTATGGGTAATCAAGGTTACATTCAAGGTTCTGCCTCCTTTGGATTCGAAACCGCAGGCATTGCAGAACCTGTCCGTTCCACATAGGGGAAAGACAGGTTCCTTGTTCTGCATCCAATTGATCGGAAACAATGCTTCATTGCCATCGGTTCTAAGTGCTTTTTATTGTACCATGTTTTCCAGGATAAGTCAAGCTGCGCCTGTTCTTTCCCAGCAGAACTGCCCTCCCCGGAATGATCCGAAGAGGGCAGTTCTGCTTCATTCTGATATAACATCCTGCTCATGAAGGAAACTAGCTTATTCTACATTTTTCAAGGCATCGGTCATGGGGATACGCTTGATTTTCAGCAGCTGCAAAGCAGCTACCACTGCATACGCTGCAACGCCCAAGAGGAACATCTTCACATACATGAACGGTTCCACATAATAGGAAATCCATCCGCTCATTTCCTTTGCAATATAGATATTCCAGATCAGCCGCATACACCAATCGCAAAGCGGCAGGCTCAGAAGCAGCGATGCCAAGACCACAATGGTGGTTGCCACCAAGTAAAGCCGTCCGACTTCTCCATTGGAATAACCGAGCACCTTTACCATGGAAATAGACTGTGCATTCTTTTCAATAATCAGCTTAATCAGCAAATACATCAGCAGCAGGAACATCACAACACCAAATCCGATAAACAAAGACATCATATCGCCCATAGAATTTTCCAGCTGTCGAGATACCTTAGTCAGGTCGTCTTCTGTAATGACAGAAGCTACCATGTGCTCATCAAGATCCGTCAGCTCTTCATTGGAAAAATAGCCATTGAAGTATGCTGCATCCTGATTGAATTCCTCCCGGAAATCGTCAATCGGCAGATAGATTGCCATGGTGCCAGGACTGTTATAGGTTCCAGAAACCGTAAAGTCATGGGTTTCATCCTTGTCATATGCATTGTGCAGCGTCAGCGTATCGCCCTCCTTCAGGTGATACTTTGCTGCAACGTCATCGGTTACATAGGCACCCTTCCAGCCTTCCGGCAGAGAAAGGTAAGCGCTGTCTGATACAATGCCATAAATGCTGATGGACTCTTCCTTGATGGATTTTTCTCCGCTTTCCAGACTGGTTGCACAGTATGCTTCCGCATCTGCCTGCTCGGTCTCAACCGGTGCTTTCAGGATGTACTGATAGCTGCACGTCATGTTGCTGCAAATCTCATCTTTGTAATGATCCAGCAGCGGATTAAATAGGAATCCAAACTGTAAAATGAAGTTTGCAAAGAAGATCCCGACAAATAAGGTGACAAAGTTCGGCATGTTTTGCAGAACCACACGAATCCGGAATCGTGTAAAGAACTTGATTTTTGTGGAAAGCCGAAATGCCTTTTTCTTTTGCTTCCGGCTCAGCTGATGCCGCAGGAATTGCAGCGGTGTCAGGGTCAGCTTATGATTCAGCATAACCAGATTTACCAGCAGCATCAGGACAATCGGTATGACAGTCGTTTGCAGAAACGCATTGGCATTCCAGCGTGTTTCATACGTCGGCAGGCTGTAGCTACCATAATACAGGTTTGCAAAGAAACTCTTAAATACCGTGTATCCCAACACATTTCCAACGCAAGCGGCAAGCAGCGTTACCAGAACCGGCATGGTCATATAATGCCGCACCAATTCACCCTTGGTATAACCGGATGCACGCAGCGTACCAATAACAGAAGCTTCTTTGGTAATGGTATTGCTGGTGGTAACAGCAAAGATAAACGCCAGAATCACCACAACAATATACAAGAATACGATGAACATAATCCGGTCGCCGCCCATGTCATCTCCGGTAAAGTGAATGGCCTGGTTGTTGTATGCCGGCAGGAATCCTTCCAGCTGCATTGGAATCTCCTGCGGATTGGCTGCTGCAGCAGATGCGACCTCGCCGGAAAGTGCTGTTAAAAGATCGTTGCCCCACTGGCTCGCCTGTTCATCATCCTTGGGTGCCGTGTCATATTTCCAAGCATAAGAAGCGTGGAAATGCGCATCGCCAAAGGCATCAAATGTTTCTTCCGTCACAATGGCAACGCCAAATTTAATGGAATCAAACATCATATCCGAAGGATCGGAAAACAGCGCACTATAATCCGACAGAGCAACCAAACCACTGATATGCATTTCCTTGCCGCCAACCATCAGCGTATCCCCAACAGTCAAATCATTGTTATCGGCATACATACGGTCAATGGCAATTTCAGAGGTGGTTTCCGGAAAACTTCCGTCCATCAGGCAAACCTTGTCAACTTCCGTCCGATTGATAAAAATACGAAGCGTACTTTCAACTTCTTTGGTTGTTTCCTCTATGTAAAAATTCTCGTAAATGTGCAGGTTCTGATCGGTTTCCAGCTGCTCCAGCATGGAAGCATCCGCCTTTTGAGAAAGCGTAAAGTTTCCATCTTCAATCTGATACTTTTCAAAGCTTTCGTTATAAGCCGCAAGCATACTATTGTCGGCAACCAAAAAACCGGAAACCAGGGAAATCAACCCTGCTAGGAATACAAAAATTACCAAATATTTTCCAAGGTCACTGATCAGTTCTCGACCCAGCCGTTTCTGTAACGGGTTTCTCATCCGTCTTTCCCCCTTACCAATCCAGCTCGTCTACTGACAGTTTGGTTTCGTTTTTATAGTTCTTCCGCAACTGACCATCCCGGATTTTAATGACACGATCTGCCATGTTCTTGAGCGCATCGTTATGCGTTACCATAATGACGGTACAGCCGTACTGCCGATTGATCTGTTCAATCAACTTTAAAATTTCCTTGGAGGTCTTATAATCCAATGCACCGGTTGGCTCATCACAAAGCAGAATATCCGGATTCTTGATAATGGCTCTTCCGATGGCAGTTCGCTGCTGCTGTCCGCCCGAAAGCTGATTGGGCAGCTTATGCCGATGTTCATACAGACCGAGATCTTTCAGCAATGGGTCAATCGGCAGCGGGTGTTCACTCAAATAAGCACCAACCTCGACATTTTCCTTGATGTTCAAATTTGCAATCAGGTTATACTGCTGAAAAATATATCCCAAATGCACCCGGCGATACTGTGTCAGCTTCTTTTCGTTCATCTGTTCCATTTCTTCGCCACGAATGACGATGGTGCCGCTGTCCGGCTGATCAATTCCGCCAATGATGTTCAGCAACGTGGACTTTCCGGATCCGGACGGCCCCAGCAACACACAAATTTCGCCCTTTTCCAGCTCCATATCAATGCCTTTCAGGACTTCTACTCGGCTTTCCCCGCTCCCGAAGCTTTTCCGAATATTTTTCATTTCAAGAATCATCGTTCCTCCGACCTTTCTGTCTGTCATGCATACGCCTCCTGCGTCTTTTCATCCGTTAGCCAAAGCTAACGCACAGTCAGGATACAGCATCCTTTTTTCCCATTTCGAATCCTGTATTTTCCCCATTTTTGCGTACTTTGCCGTTAGTTTTCGCTAACTGCATGATTTAGTATACACCAAAAGCGGATGTTTGTCAACACCCGCTTCTTCCCCATCACATATGCTATACAGAAAGATTTTGCAAATAATGCTCCACTTCCTGGATATAAATTGCTCCGATCTGACTCAAAATGCTTCGCTTTTTCATAATGTACCCAATCTCCATGATGCTATTGAGATTGGATTCGTCCTCTTGAAACGGCACCGCTACATAGTCGCTTCCGTTTAATTCCTCGCAAATAATGCCAGAGCAAAGTGTGTAGCCATACAAGCCCACCATCAAATTCAGCATGGTTGCCCGATCGCAAACCTGAATGGTTCTCGGATACTCATGCTCACTGAGAATTTCCTCTGCAAAATAAACGGAGCTTTGCTCATCCTGTTCAAAGGAAAGGCAGGGATACGGTTCCAGCTGTTCCAAGCTAATTGCCTGCTCACCTGCCAATGGATGATGCTTCCAAAGGTAAACATATGCATGGCAGCGCATCAGCGGATGGAACTCTAACTCCTGCTCGTGCAGCATTTTGGTAATCATCTTTCGATTGAAACTGCTCAAATACAAAATTCCAATTTCACTGCGCAGCGAGCCAACATCCCGAATGACATTCCGTGTCTTAGTCTCCCGAATGGCAAATGCAAACTGTGAGGTATCAAACTGCTTGACGGTTTCCACAAATGCCTTTGTTGCAAAGGAATAGTGCTGCGTGGAAACACTGAACCGCCGTTTTGCCATGTGCTTTTTCCCATACTGCTCAATCAGCAGCTCGTACTGCTGGTAAACCTGTCGGGCGTGCATCAAAAATTCCATTCCATCGCTGGTGGGCACCACCCCCTTGTTGTTGCGCTGAAAAATCGACCTGCCGATTTCCCGTTCCAACTCCTTCACCGCACTGGTGAGGGTGGGCTGCGAAATATACAGGGCTGCGGCAGCCTGGTTCATCGAACCATAATCTGCAATGGTCAGCACGTATAAAATTTGCTGTAAGGTCATTGATTTCTTCTTTCTCAGCTGCTAAGAAGCAGTGGTGGTTCTTCTGGAGCGCGTGGTAGTGGATGCCGTCGGTTCTTTGGTGCTGACAGCTGTGCTGGTCTGTGCCGCATCTTGCTGCGATGCCGATTCGGCGCTGATAAACTGCACTTGATAAAGGTTATGATCCTTTAAGAGATACAGATAAAAATGTCGGGAAGCATTGGAATAAAGCAGCACGTAGGAAGCTTCTTCTCCATCTTCCAAAGTCACATCTTGCCGATAGGCAACACCAAGGCACACGGTATCCTGCTCCTCCTCATCGGAATGGCTGCTGTCTGTTTGCACCGCATCCAAATCCTCCACTATGCCGTAGCAAATGCCAGGTACTTCCTGATCATAGTAATACGAAAATTGATAGGTTTTCTCTCCCATGACCACTTGTACCGATTCCTCGGAATCAGATGACTGCCAATTGCCGCTGGGCGATGTTTCCCAAAGCAGCTGCGGGGCATTGCCCTGCTCAGTATCGGCTGCACCGCACAGGAATGTAACATTGCTCTGCGACTTGAAGCCCTGTCGAGGTGTTCCAATGCTGCTGCCGTCCAGCAATTCCCAGCTTTCCTGTCCCTGAATGGTCAGGTTCTGGTTTCCATAATAGAAATCGCTGCTGGTGGTGCCAAAAGATGCTGTCCCACTTTCGGTGCTGTCTGTTCCAGCCCGAAGCAATAGATCGGCTTCCAACGCCGGATGCTCATCCGATTCTCCCAATAAACGCTCCATCTGATCCGCCAAATATTGCACATCGTCCAGATCATCTTCTGCAATCTGCATTTCTTGCTGCGGCACCTGATCCATTGCCTGCAAGTAGTGTTCCGTCTCATACCATTCTGCCGAAAGCGGCAGCGTCGGCTGCAAGCCCGGCAGCGTTGCCGTCTGCTGCATATTCGATGTGATAACAACCGATTCTGTGACCGTAGGCTCTGATTGCACACCCTGCGGCTGAGATTCTACTTCTGTCTGCATGGTCAATTCCTGCTCTGGTGCGCTGGATTCTGCTGCCTGCTTCGGCTGGATGACAACCTGCCATGCCAGTACCCCAACGCCTAAAGCACAAACAGCAGCTGCTCCGGTTAAAAGCGGAATCCACCACTTTTTCTTTTGCGGCAGCACTTCTTCGGAGCCGGAACCCTGCTCTAAAGGCACTGCCTCCGGCATAGAAACTGCTTCTGATTCCGGCTGCCGTACAGCAGATTCTTCTGCGGTACGAACTGGCTGTGGCGAAACTTCTGTCCGAATCGGTGCAGTCTGTGACGGTATGGCAGCAGATGACGGGAAATCTTCCGGAAATAGGGCTTGCAATTCCGCACAAGCGGCATACCCATTTTGCTGAGGAAGCGCACAGGAACCGCCGCACTTGCTGCAAAACGCCTGCCGACTGTCGAGTGCTGCTCCGCATTGTTTACAAAACATAAGATCCCTCCTGCGCCAATGTTACTTTAGAAGCAAAAAATAAGCAAACGCCCCAAGCAAAACCAATACGCATGCAATGGCAACCAAAATCAAAAGGGTTTCCAGGAACGATGATTTTTTCCGCTTGGATTCCGCCGCCAAAAAAGACTGATAATCGGCATTTTTCTTCTCTTCACTGGGGTATGCTGTCATAACCGTACCAATTTCAGAATAAGAAGCAGCAGGTGTCCTGGCATCACTGGATTTTTTTGCAGTCACAAAGGAAGGCGGTGTTGTGGGATAGCGGCTGGGCGGAATGGAGGTGGTATGCAAATTGACATCCTCCTGCTTGATTCGCTGCTCCTCTAAGCGCTTTTGTTCCGCCTGCTGCTCCTGCTTCTGTCTCTGCTCCAGCGCCTGTGCTTCTGCTTGCTGCTCTTTCTGCCGAGCAAGGGAAATGCGCTTCTGCATGCTGCAAACCACACAGGCTGTATGCGCATCCGCATTGAATGTTTCACATTTTATACATTGCCACATCGTTGGCCTCCTGCTTTAATCCAAGTCTGTTGTACGCTTCCATTGCGCTCCATCGGATTCTTTTGCCGCTTCTGCGGCAGCTGCCGGCATCCCAGGCTCTGGTGAAAGCGCAGCTGGGGCACTCCATGTTTTCTGACTGGCATCAAGTTCCGATAGATACTGAAAAACTGCTGTACTGGAAGGTCGCTCCGTTACATCGAACAGCAGCATCTTCTGAATCAGTTCCCGATAGGGTTCCGGCACCGTATCCCGTACCGTCACAGGTTCCTCATTCAAAACAGCTTCCCCAACGGAAAGCGTGTTGTCCTCCCCACCGATTTCCGGCAATTCCCCGGATAGGATCTGATGGAACAGGATACCAAGTGCGAACACATCCGATTTCGAGGTAACTTCTACTTCTTCCTCCATCATCCGCAAAATGGCTTCCGGCGAATAGTAGGCAGCATCTCCCATCAGTTCTTCCGGATCCGGCTGTTTTTCTTCCAGGAAGCTGGCATCAAAGTCAATGATTTTCACTGTAAAAAAGCCATCTATGGTAGACTTCAAAATCAAGTTGTTGGGTTTGACATCGGCATGTACCACACCATGCTGTTCCAATTTGGAAAACGAATATGCCAACACTTTCAGCAACAGCTGCAACTGTTCCGCAGACTGTAGGTGCAGATCTTGAAATGCAATGGCATTGGGCTGCACCTTTTCCGTTACCAAGTAAAACTGATTGCCAAAACGGAAGAAATCAGATGGCACCACAAGGTTGCCGGATGCACTTTCCATAATCCGATGATAGATCTCCTGCTTGCTCTGAAACCATGCATTGCATTCCTTGACCCGATTGTTACGCTGCTGCTCTGTAATCGGTGCATCTTCCTTGGGATACTTCGGGGAAAGAAATTCCTTGAGGAAAAACTCCTTGCCGAATTTGGTACAGTAGCCCCACTTGGAAAAACCGCTGTCGTTTGCCGTCAGCGGCTGCTGCACCAGATAGCCATTGATTTCGTAGGGCTGAAAGGCAGTGCCTTCTGTAGATTCACTGGTGTGTACTTTAATTTTTAATGTAGACATTGCGTTTTAGTCCCACCTATAATAAGATTTCTTGTAGTGCAGCCACAGTGCCTGCAAAACGTCCGGCGCTGCATCCACGCTCGGAAAAATATACCGTTTTTTCAAGGCTGCCAGCCGATTGTCAAAATGCTGCTGCATTTGCTGAAAACTCCGGAATCCAAATCCGGCAATCAAAAGCGTGTAGTCATCGCCAGCCTGGCTTTTCAAGATTGTATCCAACCGCTGTTCCCAATCCTGCGGCGAATGCGCCTGATGCAGGGTCTCCAACAGCACATATTCAAATTCCATGGGCGTTTTAAAATAGGCGAATCCGCCGTCTGTTGCCGTCAGAATCAATGCCGGCTGCTGAACGGTCAACTGTCGGCAATGCACCGTAAAGGCGCGGTCTGCATTGGCAAGATTCACCAGGCGGGCATCCTGCTGTAAATTCTCAAAGGCATCTACATCCGCATCCAAATCATCCCGTGTCAGCTGACTCAGCCCCTGCTGATCTAGAATATACCCTCTGGAATCGCCTGCCCATAAGAATTCACACTGCAAGGCATGCTGTGCCAGCGGCTGCATCGCAACAATGCTCACAGTCGTGGGAAAGCTTTTTCGCAGGCTGCCGCCAATTTGTATGCTGCCTGCTTCCGTACAAGCCGCTTTTGCAACTTGTAACTTTTGAAACAGAAGCTGCTGCAAAGCCACCCCATCCGTTTCCTGAAACTGCAACCTGCCGCTCTGTACAAATTGATCGGTTGTAAGTGCTGCCAGCCGAGACGCTGCCCAAGCGCCGGTATGCTGCCGGAGCTTTTCATACTGCTGGGCACCCAGCCCACCGCAGCCGTCAAAGGCACCTATGTAATAAAAGGAATCGGAACCCGACCCCATGGTATAATTATCCTCGCCGCAATCAGCAATCACTTCTCCATGCACCAAAAAAGCGGCAGATAGTTCCTCTTGCAGATTCATGCATACGCCTCACTTTTTATACAGTATGAACGATGGTATTCAAAATCTGCTGATAATCCGCTTCCTTCAAGCCAGCACCTGCTTCAGACGGATAGTGGATGACACCGTCCCAGTTTTCTACAATCGTACTCCATCCCGGCTGATTCGGGGTATACAGTACCAGACGCTTTGCGGAGTAATTCATATAAGGCTGATTTTGCTTATCGCCCCACCAGGCAGTCAATTCGCTGAAATCCTTTGCCATTTTAGACGGATAGTTGTCTGCTGCTGCACCAAATCCAAGCGGATGCGTAGCAGCATCCGACCAAACAACGATTACCTGTCTTCTCCGGGTGCCTTCTGTATTCCACTTGGAACGCATTGCAAAGGCAAGGGCTTCTAATCCGTCTTCCGGCTCATCGCCACCGCCAAAAGCTTCAATGGATTTTACAGTTTCGCTGAAAGCTTCCGAATCACGAGGCAGTTCAAAGAAATCTGTATTCAGCATTGCGTCATCCCCATCTGCCAGATAATCCCGGAACGCAATAATTTTAATGCGCAGAGAGCTGATTTCTTTGTTATTTTCCCGCATTGCAGCGGTGACATCATCATAAAAATGCAGTGCATTTTCCTTTACGATGTTGATGACATTGTCCATACTTCCGGTTGCATCAATGCAAAAAACAATATCCACATTGTACGTCAATTTATAATTTCCTGCCATTGTCAATTCCTCCATTTATTCTAAAAATCAATTGATTTTCCTATATCAAACCAATCGCCCCGCCAAGCCGTCAATTTCTGAAACTCCTTTGCCATTTTAGGTACATAATTATCTGCTCGTCGCATCCATGCAAAAAACAAAATTCACATCCATACGAAGAGATTCTAAATACTGCATCAAGCCCAATTTCCTACTTAATTATCAAAGTCAACTGATTTCTTGAAATTATGCTTGGCATGTTCTGTTTGTGCAGAAACAGGACGCTCTTCCCGATTTTTTACTGTGCTGCGCAAACCGCCGCCAACTGCTGCCGCTTCCTTTTTAGGAGAAGGCGTTGGTGCAGGTGCTTCCTTGGGTGCAGCAGATGCTGCATCGGCTGTATATCCACACACATTGCAGCGTTTGGTTACCAAATCCATAATGCCGCCACACTGCGGACAGCGTGTTAAATCCTGATCAAAGGAATGATTACAATGCGGGCACAGTACAACATCTGCATCTACAGTCGCCCCACAGCCGCTGCAAACCTTGGTTTTTTTCTCTGCTGTCTTCGGTTCTGGCTGAGGCACTTCCGAAGTCGGTGGGAATTCTGGGACCGGTGCGCCACAAGCAATACAATACCGAAAACCTGGCTCTAAAACAGCACCGCAATTGCTGCAAGTCTGTCCCGGCAGCGTGAAGACTGGTGTCTCTGAAAGTGGTTCTGTTGTCGGTTCCGGCTCAGCAATAGGAGCGGACGCAGGAGCAGAAACGGGCGTTCCGCAATGAATGCAAAATGCGGATTCTGCACCCAATGGTGCTCCACAAACTGCGCAAACTCGTTCAGATGCCGGCTGCTCCGTTGCCGAACTGGTGTAGCTTTGTACGGCTGCACCACACTGCATACAAAATGTATCTCCAGGATACAGCGGTGCACCACAATTGGCGCATACAGAATCAGTAGATTCTGCAACAGGTGAAGCAGAACCGTTCGATACCGGAGCTGTTCCACCGACTGGTGTTCCACACTGGATACAAAACGCATCATCTGGATTTAAAACCGCACCACACACAGAACAAACAATGCCACCAACAGGCTGCTGTACCGATTCTGGTGCAAATCCCTGCGCTACCGGTGTTCCACACTGAATACAAAATGCATCATCTGGATTCAGCGGTGTTCCACACACCGAACAGCAATTCCGTTCATCCGGCTGTACCCCCATGTTGTTAACCGGTGTTCCGCATTCAATACAAAAAGTAGCATCCGGCTCCAAAGGCGTTCCACATACCGGGCAGCAAAAGGCTGCCGCTTTTTCCTTCTTTTTAAAAAGGCTCATAACTTCACCACTTTCATAAAAATGATATTAAAAATATTCCAACAATGTCTGATCAATATGAAAAATAAGATTCTTTTTTCATTATATCGAAATATGATCGGCTTGTCAAGGTATTCCTGTTGATTTCCAACAAATCCGAGCAAAAATAGAAGCGATTTTTAGCATGATTTTGAGAAACACCGTCTCTTTTTCCAATTAAGAAAAAAGTCAAGCAGTAAATTGAAAATAACTGCTTGACTTTTCATTCATCTATATCTTAGTTTTATAAAAACAAAAAAGTCGAGTTGCAATCAACTCGACTTTTTCTGGCTCCCCAAGTTGGACTCGAACCAACGACCCTGCGGTTAACAGCCGCATGCTCTACCGACTGAGCTATTGAGGAATCTCTGCATACTGTTTTCAGTATGCAAGTATCGGCATCGTCCAATCTTCCCAGGTCGTCACCAACCAAGTATTGTAGGCGCTAAAGAGCTTAACTTCCGTGTTCGGAATGGGAACGGGTGGAACCTCTT
>QWCV01000468.1_pt1 | contig 47108 bp, 50 predicted proteins | sample 1972621 | NCBI WGS metagenome assembly QWCV01 (sample SAMN09866699, study PRJNA288562) | Human gut metagenome isolate pre2_stool, whole genome shotgun sequencing... | isolation source: gut | host: Homo sapiens | place: USA: California | reverse complement strand
CGCCGTATGCCGAACGGCACGTACGGTGGTGTGAGAGGTCGGTAAACACGAAAGCAGGAGATAAACACCTGCGATTAGTGTTTACCTCCTACTCGATTTTTGCAGTGGGAGTAGTGGGAGTATTGGGAGTAGTGGGAGTAGCGGGAGTAGTGGGAGTGGTGGGAGTAGTGGGAGTAGTGGGAGCGGTGGGAGTAGTGGGAGTGGTGGGAGTAGTGGGAGTATTGGGAGTGGTGGGAGTAGTGGGAGTAGTGGGCAATGCCGATAGTATCATACGCTATAAGAGACGGTTCTTATTGTTATTAATCCCAATAATCCCATTATTCACACTATTCACACTATTCACACTATTCACACTATTCACACTATTCACACTATTCACACTATTCACACTATTCCCACTATTCCCACTATTCCCATTCATCCCATTATTCTTACCTCTCCTGTCGCTCCAGGACTAACTTAGCGTCTGTGTGGCTTGCAGTGGTATGCCTCTTGAGGTTAGCTGTTATCTCGATGCGTTCATTCAATCAGAAATCCGTATAATGCTCTTGTAAGGGCGCAAAAATAATGGAGGGCAGCCCACCGGGAACTGCCCTCCATCGATATGGAAAATCTCAGTAATTACTGATTCTGAAGTTTGAATACCACGGGGAGATTGAAGTAGCTTCGTACGGCTACACCATTGTTCTTACCGGGCTGCCACCTGGGCATCTTCTTTACGACGCGGAGTGCTTCGCGGTCCAGGTCCTTGTCAACACCCTTGAGGATGGTGGCAGCGCCGATGGAACCGTCTTTCTCAACGACGAACTTCACGATTACACGACCCTGAACATCGTTCTGCTGTGCGGTCTCGGGATAGCGGACGTTCTGCGACAGCCACTTCATCAGGGCTGCCTGACCTCCGGGGAACTCGGCCTGCTGTTCAACTGCAACGAAGATTTCCTCTTCCTTCTTGACCTCGGGTTCGGGTTCCTTTACCACTACTTGTTCCTGCACAGCCTTGAACTTGTCGGCGTCATCGCTACCTTCCTGAGTTACGACACCGCGGGCGGTGTTGTCCTCTTTCTGGGTATCCATGTCCATCACCTCGTTCTTCACCTGGTCGGCGTCGACGATGGCGATCTGTGTCACCTGTACGGTAGCCAGCACCTCTTCGGGCACTGTGACTTCGGGCTGTTCGAACTTCTGTTCTTCGGGTTCTTCCTGCTCCTCTACCTCTTCTTCCTGGGCGAGCTGAGCAGCCATCATTTTCTCACGCTGTTCCTGGAGTTCCAGGGCAGCTTTCTCTGCACGGTATGCCGAGTATTTGTTCAGACCAAGGATGAGGCAGAACACCACCACCAGTCCCATGAGCATGTAGAGCATAGCCATATTGTGGCGTTTGTCGCTCTTTTTACGGATCTGGTATGCGCCAAATTCCTTGTTCTTTTCGGCAAATATTATATCATTCCATTCCCGTGATGTCAGATCTACGCTACTTTTAGCCATTTTCAGTCTGCTTTAAAGGTTAATAAATCCAACATTACTTATGATGACGATTCTGATAGTCGATGACCATTACGGAGTCTACCTTGGTCATGTTATCGATCTGATACTTGGAGATGGAGTTGATCTGCATCTCGTCGAGCACCTGCACGAGGCTGCCGTAGGAAGCCTGGGGTGTGGACTTGATGATGATGATGGGTTTCTTCAGGTTCTCATCCTTGCGTACCTTGGAAGCTGCCTCGTCATAAGCTGCCTGGGCCTTTTCGCGGCCGTCGGCTGTCTCAAGGCTGCCGAAACCGCCGTTGGCGTATTTCTCCTTGAGCTTGTTCACTTCGGTGAGAACTTCCTTGTTACGCTGCTGGATAATCTCGCGGATACCGCGGGCCTTACCTGACTTCTCGTCGTTTGTGAGGAACTCCGATTCCTGAAGGTTATTGTTTGCTGCTATCTGTTCGGGATCCGAACCGATGCCGGCGTCGCCGCCGGGCTTACCGAAATAGTAGTAAACAACAGGCACTACCTTGCCGTTGACTGTATCGACATCGAACGATCCGGCCTTACGTTTGGCGTCGAGGATGATGGTCACTGCATCGTCGGCCGATGCCTGCGACATGTTCTCGACATTGTCAACCTTCTCGTTCGAGGGCAAGGCTATACTAAGAGTTTGCGATTTGATCATTGTCGTACAGAGCATGAAGAACGTGATAAGCAACATGTTCATGTCGACCATCGGCGTGAAATCCACGCGGATCTGCATTTTTTTCTGGTGGTTTTTGCCTTTACCGCCTCCACCATTTTGCTGAACTTCTGCCATTGTCTTATTCTTCTGCGCCCTTAAGAGCGGTCAATAACGTAAACTTATTCATATGGATAGTCTGGAGATTATCCATAATCATGTGGATTACTTCGAACGAGGTGTTCTGGTCGGCCTTGATAGCTACGCCGGAACCATCCTTGATGGCGGAGGCGAGGTTATCGTTGTCGGTCTGACGCATTGCTTTCATCCACATCTGGAACTCATTGGGAGTCTGGTCGTTCTGATTCCAGCTGACGGGGATACCTGTGGTGTGGCTCGGATTGCCGTCGGAACCGTCCAGCCACTTGTCCATGGCTGTCTGGCCTTCCTGCTGCGAGGCAAGGTTCAGGAATTCGCCCATCTGTGTCAAAGGAACGCCGAAAGTTCCCAATTTGCTGAAGGCATATTTCTGCTCCGGTGTGAAGCTGATCTTGTTCTTATGTGACTCGTTATAGATCTCGCTGACCTTGTCGAGAAGGGCCATACGCATCTTCTCGTTGCTCCAGTTCTTGGAGGTGTCATTGTTCATCGAGAGCCAGACCTTTCCTTCGGGATTGACCAACACCTGAACGAAGTTGGTTTCCTGCACCTTTTCCGGTGAAACCGAGGGAGGCGTGATGACCTGTGTCGGTTCCTTGGAAAGGAAAGTTGATGTCAGCATGAAGAAGGTAAGCAGCAGCACCGTCACATCACTCATCGCGGTCATGTCGATGAATGTGCTCTTCTTGGCTATTTTTACTCTTCCCATTTTTTGCTGTCTGTTTAATCGGTTTTACAATTCGTTGACTGCCGCAATTATTTGTGGGTAGCGGCGTAAGTAGCTACGATGGAGAAACCGATTTCGTCGATAGCGTAGGTAAGGTTGTCGATCTTGTTGGTGAAGAAGTTGTAGGAGATAACAGCGAAAGCACCAGTCATAATACCGAATGCGGTGTTGACAAGGGCCTCGGAGATACCGGTAGACAGCTCGGTCGAGTCAGGCGAACCGGAAGCGGCCAGAGCCTGGAACGACTTGATCATACCCATTACAGTACCGAGAAGTCCGACCAGAGTACCGAGAGTTGTCAGTGTAGCGATGATGGGGAGGTTCTGGGACAGACCGGGCATCTCGAGGGCTGTAGCCTCTTCAACCTCGTTGCGGAGGGTGGTCAGCTTCTGCTCTTTGCTCAGGGTGTCGTTGGCTTCCATCTCTTTGTACTTAACCAGAGTGTTGTAAACTACAGATGCAACAGAGCCTTTCTGAGTCTTGCAACGCTTCATGGCGCCGTCGATGTTGCCGGCAGCCAGGTCAGCCTTGATGTCAGCGACGAACTTGGTGGTGTTGCCCTTGCCGCTTGCGCTCTTGATGGCGATCCAACGCTCGATCGACAGAACGATAACGGTGAGAAGAAGGGTCATCAGGATAGGCACGATGAAACCGCCCTTGTAAACGGTACCGGCCAGGTTCAGCGGGTGGCCTGCAGGGTCGTTGCCCTCGAAGTTGCCGGGAGCACCCATTCCGAACAGGAAGATGCATACTGCAACGACTGCACATGCGAGGATCACGATGAACGCGTTGCGGATGCCGCGTACGTTGCTGATCTTCTCTTCTTTCTTCACTTTGGCAGCGGCCGTAGTCGCTTTAGGCAGGGGAGCCATAGGTTTCTGAGATTCCATACTCTTTTAATTAGTTTTTGTTTTTTTGGTTTGTGTGTATAGATTAGTTTGTATTCTTCCAAGTCGTGACTCCGCACGGAGTCTATATGTCTTTTTTTAATATCCGGTTATTAAATTTTTAAGGATAGCTGCGAAACCTCTCAGCGTTTCCGTTCTGTAGTTGTTAAGTCGTCATGCACTGCCTGGGGGACACGTAATCGCTACGGTGTTGACAACCCGAATGCAAAGTTACTGAATTTTTCAAAAAATCAAATATCTTATCCCGATTTTTTAGCAAGAAACGCAAAATTTTATAATAATTTTAGAATTTCGGTCTTGAAATCGGAAATATTTAATGGTTTGGCGGTAAAATTTCCGGGAAGCCGTAACGCTGCAATATCCCATCCGGGCCGAGGGGGGAATGATATATAAAAAGCAGAGAGTGCGCCGACGTGGGTCGGCACACTCTCCGGTTTATATAGCTTAGCTTGGGGGATTCTTATCAGCCCTTGACAGCGGCTACGCCGGGCAGTACCTTTCCTTCGATGGCTTCGAGCAGAGCGCCGCCACCGGTGGAGACGTAGCTAACCTTGTCGGCCAGGCCGAACTTGTTGATGCAGGCCACGGAGTCGCCGCCGCCCACCAGCGAGAATGCGCCGTTTTCGGTAGCCTCGACGATAGCGTCGGCAATGGCGCGCGAACCGCCGGTAAACTTATCGAACTCGAACACGCCTGCGGGGCCGTTCCAAAGGATGGTCTTGGCGGGCAGGATGGCTGCGCGGAACGCCTTGATGGATTCGGGACCTGCGTCCATGCCTTCCCATCCTTCGGGGATATCCAATACGGAACAGATCTGTGTGTCGGCATCGTTGCTGAACTTGTTGCCGGCAACGCAGTCGGTGCCCAGCACCAGGTTAACGCCCTTTTTCTTGGCCATCTCAATGATGTCCAGCGCCAGCTGCAGCTTGTCGTCCTCTACGATGGAGTTGCCGATGTGGCCGCCCTTGGCTTTGGCGAACGTGAAGGTCATGCCGCCGCACAGAATCAGGTTGTCCACCTTGTCCATCAGGTTCTCGATGATGCCTATCTTGGTGGAAACTTTCGAGCCGCCCATGATGGCGGTGAAGGGACGCTTGATGTCGCTGATGATCTTGTCGACGGCGCCTACTTCCTTCTCCATCAGGTATCCCAGCATCTTGTTGTCGGCGTCAAAATAGTCGGCTATCACGGCTGTCGAGGCGTGACGGCGGTGAGCCGTGCCGAATGCGTCGTTAACGTAAACGTCGGCATAGTCTGCCAGAGTCTTTGCGAATTCCTTCTGACGCTCTTTCATCTCCTTCTTGGCGGCGTCGTATGCGGGGTCGTTCTTGTCGATGCCCACGGGCTTGCCTTCCTCCTCGGGGTAGAAGCGGAGGTTCTCCAGCAGGAGCACCTGGCCGGGCTTTAGATTCCTGGCCAGTTCCTGGGCCTTGGCGCAGTCGGGTGCGAACTCGACCTCTGTGTCGAGGGCCTTGGCTACTGCTTCACGGATCTGCGACAGGCTCAGCTTCGGATTCACCTTGCCTTTGGGCTTGCCCATGTGTGACATCAGGATCAGTGCGCCGCCGTCGCCCAGAATCTTCTTCAGTGTGGGGAGTGCGCCGCGAATACGGGTGTCGTCCGTGATTTTACCATTCTCATCCAAGGGTACGTTGAAGTCTACGCGAACTATAGCCTTCTTGCCCTTGAAGTTGTAATCTTCAATTTTAGCCATTGTATGTCTAATTATTTGATATAGGGTTATTTTTTCGAACGGCAAATTTACAAAATTTTTCGCATACTGCATTAAGTAGCGCGACAAAAAATGTTAACACATCAATGATATACAGTATAATGTGCCGTAAAGTGTGAATTCCGGCTGTCGGCGTACGATATACGCATGTGGTGAAACTGACGTTACATAAGTATGGAAAAGGATATGGAAGAGTTGCAGTCGCTGTACCGTGCCCGATACGGCACTCCGGCTGCCGAGGTAATAAGGCTTGCCGGCGCCGGTGGCGACCGTCAGTATTACCGTATGCGTTCGGATTCCGGTTGCTGCATCGGCACGGTCGGTGATTCGGAGCGGGACTGCCGTGCATTCGTCGGCCTTGACCGCGTGTTTTATATGCATGGAGTGCCGGTGCCGGAGATATATGGCGTGTCGGACGACATGCGATGCTATATACAGCAGGATTTAGGCGACCGGTCATTGTTCTCATGTCTCGGCAGCGACGAGTGGCGCGGACTGGCCGAAGACTCGCTCAAGGCTCTGGTGAGACTGCAGACGGTGCCGGAATCCGAGTGGGGACCGTATGCCGGTTATAAGCCATACAGTCGCCGTCAGGTGATGTGGGACCTGAATTATTTCAAATATGAATACCTGAAGCCAGCGCGCATTGACTTCGACGAGGAGAGGCTTGAGGACGACATGGAGCGTCTTGCCGAATATCTGTCAGGGGCGGCCGCCGGACCGCAGGGATTCATGATGCGCGATTTCCAGAGCCGGAACGTAATGATACATGACGGCAAGCCTCTGCTTATCGATTTCCAGGGAGGCCGTCGCGGTCCGGTGACATACGATGCAATATCCTTTCTGTGGCAGGCCAAGGCCGGACTCAAGCCGGCGACACGCGAGGAACTGATGGAACTGTATGCCTTTGAATATGAACGCGCGACAGGTACGCCGGCCCGGCAGATACTGGATGCCGTTCGTCCGTTGGCGTTCTTCAGGACGCTGCAGGTGTTGGGGGCGTACGGTTTCCGCGGATTGGTGCAGAAACGCGCGCATTTCATCGAAAGCATACCCGCTGCGCTCGACAACCTAAGCGACCTGATGAATCTGCCTATATTGGACAGCTGCCCCGAGCTGGCACGCGTATGTCGCGAAGCCATAGCTCATTCTCCGGCTCCGGCCAGGCATGATGGCTTATTGATAAAGGTATATAGTTTTTCGTACAAGCGTGGCTACCCTGAGGATTACACGGGCAACGGCGGCGGATTCATGTTCGATTGCCGCGGTATGCACAATCCGGGACGTTATGCCGAATATAAGTCGTTGACGGGACGGGACAAGCCGGTGATCGATTTCCTGGAAAGCAGGGGAGAGGTTCAGAAATTCGTGGCAGATGCCGAGGCGATAGTGTCGCCGTCGGTGGAATGCTATCTGCGGCGCGGATTCTCGGATCTGCAGATAGGGTTCGGATGTACGGGGGGCCAGCACAGGTCGGTGTACTGTGCCGAGGCTGTGGCGCACGCCATCAAGCGGAAATATCCTAAGGCTCAGGTCATGCTGATACACAGGGAGAGGGGTATAGAGGAAACATTATAACGACATTGTCCGATTAGAGATTATGATAGCGATGATAATGGCGGCCGGCCTCGGCACCCGGCTCAAGCCCTGGACCGAGCGTCATCCCAAGGCGTTGGTGCCTGTATGCGGTGTGCCTGTATTGAACCGGCTCATTTCAAAATTAAAGGATGAAGGCTTTGATCACATAGTGGTGAACGTGCATCATTTCGCCGACCAGGTCAGAGAGCATCTGTCGGCATACGACTATGGCGTGCGCATCGACATCAGCGACGAAACCGACGAATTGCTGGATACAGGCGGCGCGTTGGTCAAGGCCGCACCTGTGTTTTTAGCTGACGGAGGCCCGGTACTGGTTCACAATGTGGACATACTCAGCAACCAGGACTTACGCGGGCTGGTGCAGAAGCATGAGCAGTCCGGGAACGACATAACCCTGCTGACCAGTGGCCGCGAATCGTCACGAAAACTTATATTCGACTCTGACGGCGAGCTGAAAGGATGGCACAACAATGTCACTGACGAGTACCGCCCCGCTGGTTTTAAGCCCGACCGGAACATGACAGAGGAGGCTTTCAGCGGCATCTACGTGCTGGGCGCCGATGCCGTCAAAAGCCTTGCGGATTATTCGCACCGTTCCTGTCGTGCAAAATTCCCGATAATGGATTATCTGTTGTCACACCCTGAAGGCATGACTATTCGTAAGGTGCGCAACGACCGGTTGCTGATGCTTGACATAGGCAAACCCGACGCGTTGGCCAAGGCCGGAGATTTCATCTCGTCGCTGTAGCCGGGCGTCGCCGGTCAGGGTCCGGGATGTACACCGAGCGTCGCCGGTCAGGGTCTGGGATGGGGCGCCCTGTAACGGTTCTTATTGACATTGAACTGGAACACACAGCCTAAGATGAGAGCGATTACGGCGGCACCGCCCAATACCCATGTCAGAGTAAGCCCTGTGGTGAAGCATGATGCAATCAGTAGCGCGGACCCGATTATGTAGAATACGATGGAAAGTGTTTTCATAATAGTTTCATATTGATTATACAATATTAACAATCAGCAGGGTCGAATTCCTTAATACGGGCAGCTCTTTAACACAGACAGAGGGATATTTAACACATTCGGAGACACATCGAGATAAATCGAGACACATCGAGGTAAATCAGGATAAATCAGGATAAATCAGGATAAATCGAGATTAATCGGGATAAATCGAGATAAATCGGGAAGACATATAAAAACGGAAGGCGCGTCATTACGACACACCTTCCGGTTTTTTTATCCGTAATGGTCCGCGTAGAACCATCAGAATGTCACAGTTCCCTTGCGTGACGAGCGGATTACTCAGCGGCGGGAGCTTCCTCGGCGGGAGCCTCGGTCTCAGCCTGAGCGGCCTCCTTGGCGGCAGCCTCTTCGGCAGCGAGTTTCTCAGCGCGCTTCTTGGCTACAGCCTCACCTTTGAGACGGTTCTTCTCAGCCTCGGCCTCGAAACGAGCCTTGCTGTCGGCAGCGGCCTTAGCCTCGTTCTTTGCTACGAAAGCTGCGGCTTCCTTATCGCGGGCAGCCTTCCATGCGTCGAAACGCTTCTGGGCCTCTGCCTCGTCGAACGCGCCTTTCTTTACGCCTCCTCTGAGGTGCTTCATCAGCATCACGCCCTCTTTCGAAAGCAGTGAACGTACTGTGTCCGTGGGCTGTGCGCCCTGTTCTACCCAATACAAAGCACGGTCGAAGTCCAAACTTATTGTAGCAGGATTAGTGTTCGGATTATAAGAACCTATCCTCTCAATAAATTTACCATCTCGTGGTGCCCTGCTATCGGCTACTACAATGGGGTAATAAGCGTAGCCCTTGCGGCCGTGACGCTGTAACCTGATTTTTGTTGCCATAAACTTGCCGGTTTACTATTGATTGGTTTATCAAACTACCCTCCGGACTCAGGCCCGGACTCGGTTTGCGACTGCAAAGTTAATTCTATTTGCTGAATCTCGCAAGTTTTTGAAGTTTATTTTGTAATTTTGCAGTGACAATCGTGGAGGCCGCTGCTCGGGGCAGCGCGCATGCCCCCGCTACAGATTCCGCAATTTCCGTAATTTATGGCTACATCAAGCTTAATAGAGAGACTTGACATACTCGAACCCCGGTTTGAGGAAGTATCTACGTTGATAACGGATCCGGCAGTCATAGCCGATCAGCAGCGTTATGTGCGGCTCACCAAGGAGTATCACGACCTGGAGCGGATATTACAGGCAAAACGTGAATATGTCAACGCACTTGGCGCCGTCGAGGAATCCAAACAGATCCTTGCCGAGGAAGAAGACGAGGAGATGCGTCAGCTGGCCCGTCAGGAACTGGACGAAGCGCAGACGCGCATCCCGGAGCTGGAGGAGCGGATCAAGCTGATGCTGGTGCCGGCGGATCCGGACGACGCCAAGAATGCCGTGGTCGAAATACGCGGCGGCACGGGCGGCGACGAGGCGGCTCTGTTTGCCGGCGACCTGTTCCGCATGTATCAGAAATTCGCGGAGTCCAAGGGATGGGACATGGCCGTAAGCTCATATTCAGAAGGCGCGGCCGGTGGCTATAAGGAAATAGTGTTCTCGCTCACAGGGGCCGGCGTATATGGCGTCATGAAATATGAGTCGGGCGTCCACCGCGTGCAGCGTGTGCCGGCTACCGAGACCCAGGGACGTGTACACACTTCGGCAGCAACCGTCGCGGTATTGCCTGAGGCTCAGGAATTCGAAGTAGAGATACACGAAGGCGAGATACGGTGGGATACGTTCCGCTCAGGCGGGGCCGGAGGCCAGAATGTCAACAAGGTGGAATCCGGTGTGCGTCTGCGTTATAACTGGAAGAATCCCAATACCGGCCAGGTGGAGGAGATTCTGATAGAATGCACCGAGACCCGCGACCAGCCCAAGAACAAGGAACGGGCCCTGTCACGTCTGCGTACGTTCATCTACGACCGCGAGCATCAGAAGTATCTGGACGACATCGCCTCCAGGCGCAAGACAATGGTCAGCACCGGCGACCGCTCGGCCAAGATACGTACCTATAACTATCCGCAGGGACGCATCACCGACCATCGTATCAATTACACCATCTATAATCTGCAGGGATTCATGAACGGGGATATCCAGGACTGTATAGACAAACTGACCGTGGCCGAAAACACCGAAAAACTGAAAAGCGCCGAACTGTAATCCCTACTTGTCGAGTGCTTCGTACTGCGAGTGGCTGGACTTGAATTCAGGCACAATCTCCTTCATGTGCTTCACTATCGTCATGTCATCGTCCTTCAGGCTCGATTCGTACAGGGCCTCGATGTTTCGGCAGGCATCCTCATAGTCGTAATCGCGGACCGTGGCGATTTTGATTTTCGGATTGTCGGTGGGAAGGGTGGTCTCTTCCTTATTCAGCACCTCTTCGTAAAGTTTCTCGCCATCCCGGAGTCCTATGAATTCGATTTTTACATCCTTAGCTCCGGACAAGTCTATCATTCGGCGTGCAAGATCCACGATGCGCACGGGTTTGCCCATGTCGAACACGTAAATTTCACCTCCGTGTCCCATGGTCCCAGCCTCGAGCACAAGCTTGCATGCCTCGGGGATGAGCATGAAATAACGGATTATGTCCTTGTGAGTCACTGTAATGGGTCCTCCTTTTTTAATCTGCTCCTTGAACAGCGGGATTACGGAACCGTTGCTGCCCAATACGTTGCCGAAGCGCGTGGTGACAAACTGCGTGACACCCTTGACCGTGCCGTTCTTGATGGCCCTGTCCAGACTCTGGACATATATCTCGCAGATGCGTTTGGAACATCCCATCACGTTGGTGGGGTTCACGGCCTTGTCGGTGGAAACCATCACGAACTTTCTGGTGCCGAATTCCACGGCCAGATCGGCGATGTTGCGGGTGCCCTGCACATTGTTGCGTACGCTCTCGCCGGGATTGTCCTCCATCATGGGCACGTGCTTATATGCGGCGGCATGGAACACATATTCAGGCCGGTAACGGTCGAACAGATCGTGCATACGCCGTTTGTTGGTTATGTCGCCCACTATTGTCAGCGCCTCGATTTCGGGCCAGTTGCGCACCATCATCAGCCGTATGTCGTGCAACGGTGTCTCCGCCTGGTCTATCAGGATCAGGCGTTTGGGCCTGAACCGTGCCAGCTGACGCACCAACTCGCTGCCGATGCTGCCTGCGGCTCCCGTCACCATGATGCTGCGGTCCGACAGCTGGTTGCCTATAGTGTCTATGTCTATCTGAATCTCGTCGCGTGGCAGCAGGTCCAGGATGTCCACCTCGCGCAGCTGGTTATGGTCCAGGTCGGCCTTGCCGTCCCATTCCTTGGGCGAAGGCATCATCATCATCGTCACACCTGCGCGCAGCAACATGTCGGTCATCTGCTCGTTGTTGCGTATGATCTCGTTCTTATGCGGCGCTATCAGCACGGTGTCTATGTTCTCGCGTTTGAGGACATCGGCCAGCCGGGCGTCATTGTGATAGACCTTTACGCCCATCAGCATGTGCTCGGGCATATCCTCGCCGTCGGAGATAAAACCGCACAGCTTGTAGCGGCTGTTGTTGTTGCGTATGCTCTTGGCCAGGCCTACGCCACCGTGTGCAGTGCCATAAACCATGGTGCGCCTGGATGATGACTGCGTGAACGTATTGTCGTACAGAACCTTAACGACCACACGCATGGCCCACATCAGTACGGTGGCAAGCAATGCGGACACTATCAGGTCGCGCATACGGACGGGAAACAGCCAGTCATCGGAATTAAACACATATTTCGTGATGGCTATCATTCCCAGACCGCTCAGCATGGCCAGGGCAATCTTCTGCAGGTCGATGAACGACGAGTATCTGATCACACCCGAATAGGTGTGGAACATCCTGAATCCCAACAGATAGAATATCAGATAGAAAAAGAAAGCACCCGAAAGGGGCTTGATGATTTCCATAGTATAGGCCGGACCGTTCATCAGCATATAGACGAGCAGGTCGGAAAACAATACCAAGCAGCAATCCAGTATCAGTATGCACCATAGCGGCAATGCGCGTTTGGAGAAATACCAGCTTGATAGTTTAGAGATCATAGGTTCTTGTTAGCTTTTATTCTATCGTTGTTACGATAATGTCATTCTGCCATATACATAGACGTAATCCGTATATATTCATGTTCATGGCTTGCAAAAGTAGCAATAAAAACTGAAATAAACAAAATAAACGGCCGTGTACGGCCTAAAGTGTAAATAATGTAAAATACGAAAAAAGGACTGCGTTTATGCAGTCCTTTGAAGTAGTCGATCCGGGACTATTGTGATACCAGCTAAGTGGTGAGGGTGAGGGTGTTAAGGGCGGGTTTATTTTTAAAGGGTATCTTAAAAGTATCACAGGTGGTTAAAAACGTGCTTTTTAGCATGTCAAAATAGTATCAGAATGGGGTCGGGTAGTCCGCTTTCGAGTCCTGATTTCGGCATGATTCGGGGGATTAGGGTTCGGATTCTTTTTTTTCGCTCCTCTCAGAGGTCGGAGCGGCGGAGGATAATTTTTACTTATCTTTGCGAATCTTGAATTTGTTGATTACCATAAGGACACCTGCGACATCGCCGCTACCGAAAACAATTCCGGCAGCTAAGTGCCCTTTTATTATCAAGTCGTAAGAGAGATAAAAGATGCCCGCTATCACGGCAACACACAACAGCAGTCCGACAAAAGTAAGGAATGCGGAGTAGTTGATCTCGCGGAACGCCAAAGCGGTGCGCCGAAGATTGAACTTGATTCGGGCGTCTTGCTCGATCTCCGTGCGTTTCTTAATCCATGGAACGATGTCGGGGTCTAAGGCATTGAGTTTGCATAGCTCATCTGCCGCCGGGAGTAAATTGTCATCATAGACGGTATTATGCTCCAGGGCCACACCGTCCGCTGTGCTGCGTAGCTTATTTTGTTCTGCTCTCTTTGTCATTGCAGGAGGCTTCTTTAATTGCTTTATGGAAATCACCGCGCAGACGCATCATGTCGCCGCGCATTTCCCTCCGGCTGTCAGCAATAGTCTTGTATTGCAATTCGCCCATCTGTTCGCGCACACGTTTTGCCGTGGCATCCAGTCTCATCGAGTCCCGGCCATCGGTCAAAAAGTCTATGAATGCGTGGAAGATGTTCATTTGCTGCCTCCTAATGTGGATCTTTTCTATTATCAACATACAAAGGTAGTGATTTGTTGGTTAATATTCGGTTGATTGACTCTGTTTTTTCGCGACGTTATGATAATGACAATGATCACCAGTCATCATCGGTTTTGGAATGTGCGTTCAGGATGGTTTCGATAAAACCGGTGCTGACTCTGTTATAAGCGTTGTAGCGAGTCTTGTTATTTACCTCGCCATTTTCATCGAAACAGTGCATCATACCTACTACGAGTAAGGTGTGAGGCTCAATATCCGGGCGTCCCTGCCAGCTGACACCGACCCATTGAGCAGATACTCGCATACGACCGTCTTTAAATTCTATTTTCATTGAGATAAGAGGCTCTACCGATCCTTTAAAGATGCCACCTTTTACTACGGTTTCGGGTGCGCGGCCGCGAATGGAAATCATCTCGTTCTCGATTGTCGAGAGCACATTATCAGGATTTGTAAACAGAGAGTGTACGTTCTTAAGCATCTCTTTGTAGAGCTCGCTGGCGGTCCCTTCACGCTCAATCACCTTATAAGGCTTGTTGGTGGCAGGATCTACCAGCACTCCATCAGGCGTGATAACCCACTGGGCGTTCGCGCTAATCGCGAAAAGGGCCATAATTAAGAAAATTAATTTTCTCATAGTTTAGAAGTTAAATCTTAGAAGTTAATCAGAGTCGAGGCAATATGAGTGTCAGGTATTGTCGTCGGCTGATGATTTTTCGGGTATATTTTCAAAATAATGTTGAATAAAATTCATCTTTGACTCGATATTGTCCAACTGATGATCCACGTAAGGGTTGGATTTAGGGTGTTTGGTTGCATAAATTCCTTCAAGGAGACGCATATATCCTTTAGGATCATTATCACGGGGCCCGCAGAGAGATCCGACGACCTCGGCAATACTCAGGATGCTGTCTTTGTCGATACCATAAGGGTTGAATTTAAGATTATCGGAAGCAACCCGAATAGAAGATAAAGTCTGCGATACATAACGTTTCAATACAGCCCCGTCCCGAGTGACGAACACATAAATTTTGCCAGGCTTCAGTTCCCGACTGTCGATTAGTTTCCGACACGCCACTGTGTCTCCGGAGTAATAGGTAGGTTCCATCGAGGATCCTTCTACGTCGATCATGTAGTCATACTTTCCGAAACGCCTGATGGGAAGTTCCATGTCAACCTCATAATCCATGACCTGTGCAACGTCTCCGCTGAGCACACCTGCCGCCACAGTGGCGGGGTAATGCGGCTTCAGCGATTTATCCGGAGCTGCAACATCACCTTCGCCCTTCAGTAAGTAATCGCGGTTCAGCACATCGGGGAAAGTGTCGGCTATTTTTGTAAGAAGGGGCTCATTCATATAATTACCCCTTAGCCCAAAAGCATCATTAAGATTATTAACTCGAATACCCACCGCACGCGCAAGGTCTGATTTGGAATGAATCAGGCCCTTTTGCTTTAGGTATTCATAGGCCGCGACAAGTCGGCTTCTTAATAATTCTCTATCTATCATTACAATAAGTCATTATTGCACACAGTGTTTAAAAGTGTGCCAATTGTTAAAAGTGTATATGTAGGTCAAAAATAACCTATGAATATTTGGAAGTAGGTTAAAATTAACCTATCTTTGCAACGTCATTCTACGAAAGGCATAAAATGACGGCAAAACGGGGGCGGTCGCTGTTATCAGCAACTTATTCACATTCAACACCGCAAAGATAATACGACCGCTCCGATTTTGCAAACATTTATGGCAAATTCTTAGAATGCAGCAAGAACCAAGGTAACAAACAAAGAAAACAAACAAAGGGCAAATGAGAATCACGAGAGAGCAAATAAGGGCGTTGCTGCCGGGTCAGAAGCTGGTGGCAAAGTGTATCGACACGGCGGAGTGGCTTTCGGCCAACCGGATCGCCCAGTACGCAAAGAAGGATTGTCCGCGCGAGGACGGGGAAGCATACCTCGTGTCGTCGGACTCAAAGGAGAGCACGGTCACGGTGGAAGTGACCAATAACGCGAGAGTGTAATGAACGCCATGACCTTGACACCCCGACAGCTGGAGGCTCTTGCCGACAAGGTGGCGGCGCGCATCGCGGCCTCGATGGACGAGATGTGGCCGTTGGAGCGGCTGCATCAGGAGAAGGGATGGAGCAAGAGCTTCATCTACAAGAACTGGGACATCTTGGGCGGCGTCAAGGCCGGAGGCAAGCTGTTTTTCTCGCGCAACAACATCGAGGCGCTGATCAGATCGGGGCGCCTGATAAACACTAAAACCACTAAAACAAAAGAGGCATGAAGGCAAAGGTATTATTAGGGCTTGGCGCGGTGACGGCCGCGGTGGCATTCTTCTTAGCGGCGTTTGAGCATGTGGACGCCGCGGGCATACTGGGACTGTGCAGCCTGTTTCTGGTCTACGGATCGGACAAGGCGGCGACAGAGGAACGAAACGAGAATATTAACTAAAAATAGCAAGGACAATGGAACTAAGAGGAGAAATCAAAGCGCAATTCGCGCTGACGCCGGAGGAGGCCGCGGAGCTGCTGCTGGCGATAGGTAGGACTTCGGCTTCCGGGTGCGGCACTAAAGGAGCCGCGCAGGAACAAAACCGCCTGGAACAGGACGCGACAATGGACTCGGCGATAGAGAGGATGCAGAGGGCGGCCAAGAAGCTGGAGGAGCAGGCCAAAGCGGAGGCAGAGGAGGTAAAGACCGAATGCGGAGCTAAAGACTCCGCGCCCGAACCAGCCCACACGGCACAGGAGCAGGCGCATACTTCGGCTTCCGCCTCAGCACGGACAGAGAGCGCGGCACAGGAACAGGCGCATACTTCGGCTTCCGCCTCAGCACGGACAGAGAGCGCGGCACGGACAGAGGGCGCGGCACAGGCACAGACGCAGGGACAGGAGCCGGCGGACGCCGAGACGCCGGAGTTGGCGGTGAGCCTGCTGCGCCAGCAGTTCGGTATACCGGCCGTCAAGGAGGACCGCGACGAGGAACAGCAGCGGAGATCCATGGAACTGAACCGGGCCGTTATGGCCATGATCCGCGAAATCACAAGGAACAACTCGGCACGAAGCCTGGCAGACCTTAGAAGCGACATGGAGAAGCAGGAGTTTATTCGCAGGTCGTTGACGCTGACCTACGACGGACAGAAGTTCGAGGAGAAACCATTTTGATCATGGAGAAGCAGGACAACAAGAAAAATCCGGACGGCACTACTTCGACGTCCGCCTCAGCACAGCTAAAGAGCGAGCCGGGCTACGAGAAAAAGCACGCGCTGCTGTCTCCGTCGTCGGCATACCGGTGGCTGAACTGCACGCCGTCGGCGGTGGCCGAGTCGCAGGAGGAGGACCAGAGCAGCAGCTTCGCCGAGGAGGGGTCATTGGCACACGCGGTGTGCGCGCTGCAGCTGAACGGACAGCTGAACCGGAGCACAGTCGATGCGGAGGACGAGATAACGGCCCTGGTCGAAAAGGGGTATGAGGTGACGGAGGAAATGGAGCGTTACGCGACAGATTACACGGAGTTCGTGATGGAAACCTATTTCGGGGAACTGGCAGTCAGCGACGGCAAGGCGGAGATCCATGTGGAGACCCCCTTAGACCTCAACACGTGGGCGCCTGACTCGTTCGGCACAAGCGACGTGGTGATAGTAGGCCAGCAGACTCTGCACGTAATCGACTTCAAGTATGGGAAGGGAGTGGAGGTGTCGGCCGTGAACAATCCGCAAATGCGGCTGTATGCCTTAGGAGCATTAGAGGAGTTCGGGCTGGAGCATCCGTTCGAGAGAGTCGTGACGCATATATGGCAGCCACGCATCAGCAACTATAGCAACGAGGAGATCAGCGTCGAGGAGCTGGAGGCGTGGGGTCTGAACTATTGCCGGCCACTGGCATACGTGGCGGCGCGGGGCTTAGGGGTGCGCCATGGCGGGGCGTGGTGCAAGTTCTGCCGTGCGTCGCGCGGATGCCGCGCGCTGGACGAAATGGCCATCATAGCGAGCGCGACGCCGGTTGAGAGTATGAGCGCGGAGGGTATCGGCAATGTGTGCATGCCGATGATCGGGCCGCTGGAGCAGTGGATCGAGAACGTGAAGGATACTGCGCTGAGATATATGCTGGACGGCCAGGCGGTGCCGGGCTACAAGGTGGTGGAGGCGCGGACGCAGCGCAAGGTCAGCGACCCGGTGAAATTAGCGGACGTGCTAAGGGGTATGGGCTACCGCGAGGAGGAGATAATGAGGGCTCCGGAACTGCAGACGCTCACGAACCTTGAAAGGCTGGTAGGCAAGAAGGCATTCGCGGAAGCGGCAAGGGACTGCATCGTGAAGGCGCCGGGGAAGCCTACCGTAGTGCCGGACTCAGACAGGAGGGCCAGCTACAATCCGAGCGGGGCGTTCAGCAACATCAGAGTGCCGGAATAATCCGGCCCGAGTGCGGCACTAAAGGAGCCGCGCCTGAACAAAAACGCCCGGGTTCGACTTCGGCTTCCGCCTCAGCACAGACAAAAAGCGACAGACAAAATAACAAGCACTAAAAGAAACACAGTATTAACAAACCGATAAAATTTACAACTATGCCAAAAAGATTCAAGCCGGTTGTGAACGGCAACAGATTCTACGTACAGGGCCGTATAGCCTACGAACATCTGACACGCCCCTACAAGGGTGAGCAAAGCGAACAGGAGCAGTACTCATGCTGCGTGATCATTCCGGGAGACGATACGGACTCCATTCAGGCGGTAGAGCAGGCTGTCAAGGCCGCCAAGACGAAGGCCATTGCCGAGAAGTGGGGCGGCAGGGAACCGTACCAAATGCAGGCGACTCTGCGCGACGGTCGCGAGCCACGCAAGGACGGGAGCCCGCGGGGTCCGGAGTTCCAGGGTAACAAGTTCTTCAACGCCAAGAGCAATCGCAAGGTGCCGGTGCAGAACCGCGACAAGGCACCGATAATGAACGAAAGCGAAGTCTATTCGGGAATGTGGGCGATAGTATGCTGCACGGTTTTCGCCTTCGACAAAGGCGGCAACAGAGGTTTGTCAATCGGCCTTGAGGCGGTGCTGAAAACCGCGGACGACGAGGCGTTCGGCGGCGGACTGGGAGACCGTGCATTCGACGACATTCAGATTCCGGACGAGGACGTGCCGGATATAATCTAAACGACTTCTACGGGTAAGGACCGATTGGGTCCGGGATTCTTTTAACTCATGGTTAGTTAGTTAATTACTTCGATTCTCTGATTTTTTAAGGTTAGTGTCATAGATGTTCTTACCCGGCTCTGCGGGGGGCGTGAGTCGCCGCAGAGCGCCAATTAAAAACTTGACGATATGAGGCAATTGACAATATCAACAGGGAAGTCGCGCAGGGCGTCGCTATGGAGTCAGGAGGCGGTGACATGGCCGGAGCTGGCGAAGCGGCTCACGACCTTCACGGTGACGGCGGAGACCTACGGGGAATACATGCAGATGGACCGCGACCGCCAGACGGACATAAAGGACGTGGGAGGGTTCGTGGGCGGTACGTTGCGCGACAGGGTGCGCAAGAAGGCGAACCTGATGACGCGCAGCGTGGTGACGCTGGACTATGACGCCTGGACGGACCGTCACGACGCGACGCTGCACGAGGAGTTCCGGCACACGGCGTGGTGCATGGCCTCGACGCACAAGAGCCGGCCGGAGGCGCGGCGGGTGCGGGTATGCTTTCCGCTGGACCGCGACGCGAATCCGGAGGAATATGAGGCGGTGGCGCGCCGCCTGGCCTACATGATAGGGATGGAGGGGTGCGACCGCACCACATTCGAGCCGTGCCGCCTGATGTTCTGGCCGTCGTGCCCGAAGGACATGGAGCCGATAGCGGAGATCAGCGAGGGCGCGGAGCCGGTGGAGGTGGACATGATGCTGGACACCTACGAGGACTGGCGCGACGTGATGGAGTGGCCGAGGACGGAGGACGAGCGGACGGCGTTGCAGAGCTGCGGTGCGGGCCGGCAGGATCCGGACGCGGTGATGAAGTGGCGCGCGCTGCTGCAGCCGGGCCAGCGCGACGAGGACGGCAACGGCCGTCTGGCCGACCCGCTGAAGAAGCAGGGCGTGGTGGGGGCGTTCTGCCGGCAGTACCGGATTTCGGAGGCCATCGCGGCATTCCTGCCGGACGTATACACGCCATACAGGCAGAACCGCTACACCTACACGCATGGCTCGACGATAGGCGGCGCGGTGGTGTATGACAACGACACGCACATGTTCAGCAATCACAGCACGGACCCGACAGGGGGCCGGGAGTGCAATGCCTTCGACCTGGTGCGCATACACAAGTTCGGGCATCTGGACTCGGGGAGCCGGGCCAAGACGGCTACGCAGCTGCCGAGCTACAAGGAGATGACGGCGTTTGCAAGGGGCATCGAGGCGGTGCGCCGGGACCTGGCACGGGAGTCGTGGGAACGGAGCAACCGGGCGTTCGCGGATATTGAACTTCCGCCTGAAGGCGGAACCGGGTGCGGCGCTAAAGATGCCGCGGCCGAAACAAAACCGCCTACGGGGGCTTCGGCTTCCGCCTCAGCACAGATAGAGAGTACGGACGACGGGCCGACGGACAGAGAGCTGCTGGAATGGGAGGAGACCGAGGCGGAGCTGAAGGACCGCAAGGGGAAATTCATAGCGACGCGCGAGAATATACGTATTGTGGTGATGAACCATCCGGAGTTCAAGGGGAAGATAAAGTACAACGAGTTCGTGGGCCAGCTGGAGACACGGGGAATGAGGTGGCGCCGCACGGACCGCGACAGGCTGATGCCGATGAGTGACGAGGACATGGCGGCCATCAGGCTCTGGCTGGAGAAATGCTATGACGTCAACTCCATATCGAAGGTGGACGACGCGCTGGCGACCCTAAAATTCTATGTGGGGTATCATCCCATCAAGGACTATCTGGAGTCGCTGGAATGGGACGGGACGCACCGTGTAGCCGACCTGCTGCACAACGTGATGGGGGTGGAGCGGTCGCAGCTGACGCGGTGGCTGAGCTGCGCGGTGTGGGTGGGTGCGGTGGCGCGCATCTATAAGCCGGGGTGCAAGTTCGACATCTGCCTGACTTTATCGGGGCCTGAGGGATTAGGGAAGTCCAGCCTGTTCGCGCTGATGGGCGGGGAATGGTACTCGGACTCGATGATTAACATCGGAAGCAAGGACGCCATGTCGGGCCTTAAGGCGAAATGGATACTGGAGATAGGGGAAATGGCGAGTCTGAAACGCGCGGATATGGACGCTACAAAGAACTTCCTGACGAGCCAGGAGGACAGCTACAGGCCGGCGTACGGGCGGTTTGACGTGCGGGTGCCGCGGCAGAACATATTCGTGGCCACGACCAACGACAAGCTGTGTCTGCGGGGCTATGGCGACAACAGGCGGTTTCCGGTGGTGGAGTGCAGTCCGGAGCGGCGCGTGGTGCCGGTGTGGGACTATGTAGGGAAGTGGCGCGACCAGCTGTGGGCGGAGGCTATGATGCTGTACCGGTCGGGGTTCAGACTCTACATGAGTCCGGAAATGGACAGGCAGATGCGCGAGAACAACAGGCAATATTCCTTCGATATGAACAGCGACCTGTTCGCGGACCTTGACGAGTATCTGGAGAGGGAGTTGCCGGACAACTGGCAGTACATGAACCGCCAGGAGCGCAAGGCGTACATCACGCAGGGGGCGAGTCCGGCCGGCATCAGCACGGTATTGCTTCCGCGTCGGCAGGTGTGTGTCGAGGAGATCCTTACGGAAATGATGGATCTGCGGAAAGGGACCAAGGACTATCAGCAGCTTGCGCGGGAGATCGTGAAGTATATGGGCCGGGTGCATCCGGAGTGGGAATATTGCGCGCGCATATCGAGCGACCCGGTGTATGGGCGTCCGCGCGGATGGAGAAAAAAGGGGGTGCCGGAGGAGGATATGGACAGCGGAATTATCTAAAGTGTCACTGGGTGTCACTGATAGCCAGTGACACGATAACAGATTGACAGACATATATATTACACCCTTTATATATGTGTCACTGATATAAATAAGAAAAGGCAAAAACAATATATATAGCGCAGAATAATTATGCACACGTGTATATATAGCGCATATAATGAGACACTGTCAGTGACACATCGAAATCTGCCGTAACAATATTGAGGCTCAGCGCCTTAAAGTGTCACTGGCTGTCAGTGACAACCCAGTGACACCTGGCGTTTCGGCGTGGAGGAAGTAAGATAAGTGTCACAAATTGCAAAAATAGTATCAATAGGCGGAGCTGAAGCCCCGGAACAGGGACAAAACCGCCCGGGACAAGAGTAAACAACCAATAAAAACAAAGAACAATGGAAGGAAAATTTGAAGAAATCAAGCAGGAGATCTTGCGCAGGGCACACGACGTCGGCGCGTGCAAAAAGCAGTACGGACGTGCCTATAAGGCTGAGAACATGGCCGGGCTGTGCCGGGTGATCAAGGACAACTGGCGCTGGTGTTGTGATTGGAATGTCGTGACGCCGGACTTGCTGGAGAAGTATCGCGATGAGTTTGCGGAGCAGCAGATCTATGTGAATGTCGATACCGACAAAGGATTCTTGTTGGCATTGGGCAACGCCACGGTGCGGGCATGGGGCAACGCCACGGTGGAGGCATTGGGCAACGCCACGGTGGAGGCATGGGACAACGCCACGGTGGAGGCATGGGGCAACGCCACGGTGCGGGCATGGGGTAACGCCACGGTGGAGGCATGGGACAACGCCACGGTGGAGGCATGGGGCAACGCCACGGTGCGGGCATTGGGCAACGCCACGGTGCGGGCATGGGACAACGCCACGGTGGAGGCATCAGGCAACGCCACGGTGGAGGCATTGGACAACGCCTATTGTACTTCATATAGCATGATCAAGTGCAAATTGTTGGGGCACGCCCTGCATAAAGTGCGTTCGACCAATACCGTCTACTTCGCCTCGGATCGCATCAAGTTCGTGAAACAGGAACTAATACAGCAGGAATCAGTTTAGTCTTCTGCTTTGTGACTAATCCCAAGAAAGTCCAGTATCGTTACGCTCTGCGTCAACATGGCTATGAGATAGGTCGTGGTGCGAGCGAGGCCTACGTGGTGGACGGCACAATACGCTCGGTCAAGGTTGAGACGGAGCCGCGAAACATGGAATAAGGATAATAGAAGATTGAGAATGGTATTCAAAGAATTGTACGAGAAATTCCGTGCCGATAAGATTCTGGAGATAAAGCCGAGCACAAAGGCTCTGCACGCGCTGAACTGGAAATTGCTGGCTCCCAAAATCGGGGAGAAGAATATATCGGAGTTTGGACGACCGGAAGCCCGCCTCCTGCTGGCTGAATTGCTTGAAAGCGGTTTGAGTCCCAAGACAGCCAAGGATCGCATGGCGTTCATAAAACAGATGTTGCTGTTTGCTGCCACTGTTCTTGAAATCAAGATAAGACCCACCACATGGGGGCTTAAATATCCCGAAGGCCAGCCACGTAAAATCCAAAGTTTTACGGAATCTGAGATGTTGAGGATTGTCAGACATTCCGTTGACGAGATTAGCGATGGTCGCGTTACTTTGCTGCCGGTCCTGCTATCCATTCTGACAGGAATGCGAATTGGCGAGACTCTCGGATTGCAATGGGGCGATATAGACTGGATGCGCAACATCATTAACATCCGTAGGAACGTAGTCAAGGCCTATGACCCGGAAACTAAATCAGACCGATTCTTTGTCGGCACCCCAAAGACGAAACAGGGTTATCGTGAAATCCCCTTATTGCCTACACTCCGTAAGACTCTTAGGACAATTGGCGGTAAATCTCCGGTTAACGACTTTTATGTAGTAGGCAATTCAGACAGTCCGAAAGCGAACAATACAGTTCGGGAGACATATTCCAGATTTCTGAAGAAGTACAATCTCCCTAAAATAAATTTCCACGGTCTTCGCCATACCTACGCTACATTGCTTGTCGAGAGTGGGGGAGATATAAAGACCATATCAACACTTCTCGGCCACTCCAAAGTGTCGTTGACACTTGACCTGTATGTGCATCCGTCAATAGACTCTAAACGAAAGGCCGTCAATAAGGCATTCAGAAAACTGCGTCAAACCACAAATATATAGAATATAGAGGTATGGCACTAAGAGAATTATTCCGAATTGATAGTACACCATTGTTGAAAGACAAGCCGCGAAAGGTGATGAACGTGAGTGCTGGTGATTCAGGTGTGCTGGTGCTTTGTGGAGAGTGCTGGCACGAACTGGAAAGGAAGCCCCATATTCATGGCTATCAGCACATGGAGGACAATACAAGATATGACACCGAAAATAGAGGAAATGTAATAACGAATTAAAAGGGTAAAATAAAATGGAAAAGAAAAAAGATAAAACGACTCGTGACGACATAATGCGTATGGTCGAGGCAGACAACAGATGTGCCAACGCGGCATTGATATTGTCCGCGCTGGCAGTAATACTTATCATCGCATGCGCGATATTTAAAGTATTCCGGCCTGTCTGATAGCCGTCCAAAGGGAGAGTATAAAAGCGAGAATCGAAACAATAAGGCTTATGCGTCCATAGATGATGCCTTTGATCTTATATTTCAGGTCAACGATTCTGTCATTCTCAGCCTTGTCGATTGCGGAGATTTTATGCTTGCAATCCTCATAAAGCGGATCGAGGTATTGTTCTCGGGTAACAAGAATGTGACCGCCTATCAGTACATTCACGGCTTGGCAATCTTTGAGAAGTGTTACAATCGCGGGCCAATAATTGTCTGCGAGTTCGTATCCCTTATCACACGGCAGGGTGCCGTCTCCATTCTTAAGGAAGTCGATCACCCGAATGGCACTTTCGTAATACTCTTTGCTATGTTCCATGATGGGAAACTCAGGATAGGTAATCAGATGCCGCCGCCCTCGTGGTAGGCGCGGATGGCGCGGACGATGTAGGCGGCCTGTTTGCCGCGGCCGAGGGCATCAAGGATGGCGGCCACATCCTCGGGAACACGCAGCGATATTGATTTAGCGGTGGTCTTAGGACGCCCCGCTCCCTGGCGAGATCCGCCCCATGTGCCGGCGGACTGATTTAAATTCTTATTTTGCATAATTCAAAATATTTTTACTAACTTTGTAACCGTAATCAAAAACCGAGGCGGGAGGGCTTCCGCCCTCCCTGAGAATCAATTTCCGATTTCAATCTTGATTTTGATTCCCAACACTTTGAAAGTGATTATCAGCTTGGCTTTCATTGTGGCTCGGTTTTGGGTTTTTCCCTTGCTTTGGTTTCGGGGATTAACCATTGGCAATCTCTCTTGATTGCATTACAAAGTTAGTGAAAATATCTTGAATTTGCAAATAAAAATCAAGATATTTTCACTTTTTTTGTACAAAAATTTATGGTAACGAAACATTCGGAGGAGAGCGAGAAAGCGATAGAGAAGTATCTGGTGAACGAGTGCCGGGAACGTGGCTGGCTGTGTCTGAAGTTCGACCCACCCGGCTCCAAAGGCTGGCCGGACCGCATAGTGCTGCCGGGAACCGGATATGCCTTCTTTGTCGAGCTCAAGAGTAAGGGCGCGCCGTTGCGTCCGATGCAGAGTGCAAGGTTGGCCCGGTTGCGCCATGACATCGCCCATGTGTATGTGTGCGACAGTAAGGAGAAAGTGGCCAAGGCTCTTGAACTGGAGCAAGGGATGGTGCATGAAACCGGGCTAAACTGGACGGGGCTTACCGACCGGGTCCGTAACAAGTGGAACGGATTGGTATGATGGGAATGAAGTTTATACCGCATCCTTACCAGTGCGCGGCGATTGACTGGATAATTGAGCATCCGCAATGTGGACTGTTCATGGAGATGGGATTGGGAAAATCCGTGTGCACCCTAACTGCTATACAGCGGATGTTCGACGACTTATGGATAGGGAACGTGCTGGTAGTGGCGCCTAAGAAAGTGGCCGAGTCCACATGGAGCGACGAGGTGGCGAAATGGGCGCACTTAGACCTGCGCGTGTCGGTGGTGACAGGTACGCCCAAACAACGCCTCTCGGCGCTTGCGACACCTGCAGCGGTTTATGTCATCGGCCGTGACTCCGTGACGTGGCTGCAGGGGCTGAAAGAGAATCAGCGACCAAAGTTCGACATGATAGTGCTGGATGAGCTGACCAGCTTTAAGAACACGAGTTCGCAGCGTTTTAAGGCTATGAAGAAGCTCCGTGTAGAGGCATCCCGCATAGTGGGGTTGACCGGAACGCCCACGCCCAACAGCCTGATGGATCTGTTCGGTCAGATTTATTGTCTGGATGGCGGACTGCGTTTCGGGCCGTTCATTACGAAGTACCGTGCAAGATACTTTAATACGTTCCTCAAAAATAATATACCCATTAAGGTGACTCCTAAAGCCGATGCCGAGCGCGAAATCATGTCCAAAATTTCGGACATCTGTTTCTCTCTAAAGGCCTGTGACTATCTGACATTGCCCGAGATTGTCTACAAGGACGTGTATGTGACATTGCCGCCGGCTCTGATGACTCGCTATCGCAAGTTCGCCAGGGATTATGTAGACCTGCTGTGTCCGAAGGGCAAGACTATCACGGCACCCAATGCCGCTGCATTAATCAATAAATTGGCGCAATTCGCAAACGGGTGCGTGTATGACGACAACCGGAACGAGATAGAGATTCATCAGACCAAGCTGGACATGCTGTTCGAGCTTATAGAGTCCGCACATAGTCCGGTGTTGTGCTTCTACAGCTACATTCACGACATGCAGCGCATCATGGCCAGTGCGCCGAAAGGATTGCACGTGCGTCAATACGAAGGTCCCGACGACCTGCGCGACTGGAACGATGGCAAGATAGACGTGCTGCTGGCACATCCGGCCAGTACGGCGTACGGCCTGAACATGCAGCAGGGCGGCCATGTGATAATATGGTTCGGAACGGGATGGAACCTGGAGTACTATCAGCAGGCCAACGCCCGTCTGCACCGTCAAGGCCAGAAGTGCCCGGTGACGGTGGTCAACCTGCTGACCAGAGATACCGTTGACGAGCGCATGTTAGGTGCGTTACACGGCAAAGCGGACGTGCAGGAGGGCGTGGTGAAAAAACTTGCTATGGATGTATCGAAACAGTATGGATAATTGATTGATATTTATTATCTTTGTATAGTGAAACGAACGTAGCGGTATATGGGTGACAAGGGGAATAAAAGAGCGATACGCATAAAGTTCTCGGAGGCAGAGTATGAATGCCTCCGAGACTATGCGCATGTATATAATTACCCATACCCCGCCAAATTCGCAAGGGCATTAATCAGGGTAGCAATGAGCAGATTGATAAGAGTGGATTATGTGTATGGCTCGCCATCGAAAGGCGAGGACGAGATAAAGAATATGTTCCAAGACTATTCGGACTGGGAGCGGAGCAGTGATCACGCTTTCGGTCCTAACATCAACCAACGTAGATGACATGTCGAGGAACCGTGACTACATAGACTTGATCAACACCCAGCGCTGGCGCAAGGTGCGGGCGGCGGTACTGGAGGATCATCCCTGGTGCGAGGACTGCGAGGCTCAGGGCAAGGTGGCGCTGGCGACAGAGGTTCATCACATCGTGCCATTGGAAAGCATCAAGGACTACGGCCGTATGCAACGCATGGCTTATGACCGTGACAACCTTGTGGCCCTGTGCGCAGCGTGCCACAAGGGGCGCCACGTGGCACTAAAGAGCAACAGCAAGGAGGAGAAACGAAAAAGAGATATGAAAGCGGTGGAGGATTTTGCGCATAGATGGTACGGAGAGACCCCGGGGGTGGTTTTTTCTGAAGGGGAGGGGGTGCGTTAAACCTCCCCCCGCTCATTCTTGAAAGCGCGACCAAAATTTTTGAAAAAACGGCAAAATGGGGAAAACGGTAGAAAAACGCGAAAAAACGCGAAAAAACGCGAAAAAGGAATCGGATTCTGACGAAAAATGTCCAAAAAGCGTGCCGACACTGGAGCGTTATGTGAAAAAGATAAGAACCGCCATGCAGTCGTGCGGGACTTACAACAGCAATCTGGACTTTCAGATTCTGAATCTCGCGCGGTCACTCCGATTGCTCGCCCAGGTGGACCGCGACATGAGCGATCCGGATTTCGAGCTAACCGTAATGAAGGTGACGCGCGATGGCGAGCAGCCGATTGAGAATCCATTGCTCAAGACATTGGACCGCGCCCAGACCCAGGTATCCCGGCAGATGCGCCAGTTGAAGCTGACCGTGGAGGACCTGATAGGTGCGCCCGAGTTGCCGGACGGCGTGGACGAACTGACAGCGGAACTTGACAAAATAAAATAGACCATGATATATACGGGAATATTTAACGACATTCTGGGACGAAAGATAAGCGTATCGATAAGTAGCGGGACAGGGGCGGGGTTTGTTGAGATTGGGGGCAAGTCCGGGAAACTGTTTTTTGCCAAGGATAGTCCAATAGAAATCACACACGCCTACAACGATCAGTTCGACGTGATAATGCGTGAGAGCTGTACAATCCGGCTATTGAGTTCCTACGCTCTGACCCAACTGTATTCGCAGGACGTCCTCGACAACAGGGTGACGGTGGTGCGTGAAGGCGAGGTGCTTTTTACAGGGTTTGTCGAGCCTCAGGCCTATTCACAGCCCTACAACAGCAGATTTGACGACGTGGAGTTGACATGTATAGATTGTTTCTCAGCATTGCAATATCGTGTATGGGGCGATGTGTCTAAGGATTCCGTCGATTATGACTCCACGAAGGCGGCAGCCTCGCAGATGACCTTCGGCGCGGTGCTGGCCAAATGCTGCGACGCGGTGTTGTTGGATGTGGAGATCGTCAAGACCGGCATCCCGACAATAGCGGGTTCTACGACATCCGTACTGGACGGAGTGCTTATAGACACCACCGTATTTTTCGGCGACGATGAGGAAAGCGCGTGGACGCTTCTGGAGGTGGCCGAATCCATATTGCAGTATCTCAATTTGCGTATGTGTCTGCATCAGGGGAAGGTCAAGATCTATCATCCCGACATTCTGGGCACCGGCAATACGGTGGAGATCGACCTGTCCAAGAGCTGGGACCGTAAGCACCAGATGGAGGTCGGAGAGACCTTCAACAAACTGTCTCTGTCCGTGGAGCGCAATACGATAGAGAACGTGATTCCCGATATTCTGGATGACGAGGCTCTGGAGAATGTGTATCCGGGCCGTCAATTGTGGTGCTCCGAGTATCATGCACCAGAACTATTCTCACTGTTTTATGCCATGGGGCTTACGTCGCACTCGCCGGGGTGGGCCTGTCAGTCCGCCGAGAAAAGGGATCATTACATCCGGGTGCTGACCGCTCAAGGGTGGAAGTTTGGCGGCATCAATCCTACAAACGCCAACAGACATATCGACGATTATCTTGCCTTTTATAACCCGGCGGTGTACAGTCAGGAGGCCGGTCCGAATAATCTGCAGCCATGTCTTGGCGCGATGCTTTTGGAGGTGTCGACGGGCGAGCAGGAATACGGATATGAGGACAACTCCATATCGGAGAAGCTGGATACCTCGAAATACCTTGTAATTGGTGTTAACGGCCAGACATCCGAGATTCCGGGCCCGGATTATACTGATCCCGGAGATCCGGAGTCCGTAGTAGACGGGATCTCCGCCAAGTTGAAACCTGCGATGCCGGTAGTCGAGTACTCCGGTCCATCGCTCGTGCTGTCCCCGACTGACGACGACACGACAAGGTATGTGGTATTTTCCGGCAAGATGCGTCTGAACCCGGTGCACGTGCCTCCGGAGAAGTGTTCCAAATTTATAGCAGACGCCAAGTCAACAAATGATGCCACCATCGAGGTCTTTAAGAAGGAGGTGCCATCTCAGTGTAAGACTGACGCGCAGAGAGCCGGATATGAATGGGCTCTGGGGCAAGTTCAGTCCATGAAAGTAGCCGACTATTTTATGTGGCAGGAAATTACGCGCGGTGACGGAGCTCCGTCAAATTGCGACATGTCGGTGACGAAGCATTGGTGGGAAAAAGACGGGGGGGCATTGGGTCTGTTGTTCGGTCTTGCCTCACTTCCCAGAGAGGATTATGACAGTGACCAGGAGGATGAGGCACGCGACGGCAAGCGGTATTATCTTCGCCGCTACTGGCATTGCGCTACGCCTACATCGACGCCGACGTCAATAGACTACGGAGTGACCGAGGGACTGTTCCCGGTGGAAGATGATGAGAAATTCGCGTCGTTGGAATATGCTTATTCCCAGGGTGGCGGTCACTCCGGTCAGAGCGTAGACACCATCCGCCAGTTGCCGTTGCTGCAGTGTATGCTGATAGTGGGTGACAAATGTCTGGTGCAAAAGATGGAGCCCGAACTGTGGGATGACCCGATGGACTGTTATGAATGGCGTACTTATATGACACGAGAGCAGTGTGCCAACGACGATGTATATTTCCAGCAGTCCTTTAACCTGGGCATCGACATCAAGATAGGCGACAAAATAATAGGTCCGGAATACGACATTGCCAACAATATATCGTACAAATTAGGCATCGACGCCAAGGGGACCGGCATTCCCGTGCGCAAGTCCGACAATGTGTCCGGACCGGTGACCTTCCGCATACTCGGGCCTTACAACGCCTTGTGGAAGAATATTGTAAGGCGTGCACCCAACTTCTACCGTCACACCGCTTGGGCTACAGGATGGATTGCGATTCTGAACAGGGTGTCGGCTATATGGATGAAGGACTTCTCCGTGCAGATCAAGACCGACAAGGGCGATGACTCGGAGGACGGCGATCTGGTTTACACCTCTGACACTGACGAGAGTTTTATCAACAAGAAGGATGATCTGTCGTTCAAGTTTGCTACGGCGTTGAGCAACGACGAGCGCAAACTATTAGGCGTGCCCGATGTGGTGTGCCGTAATACTCCCGTCGTGTCGGCGACCAATAAACCTCTTATGGCGATCAGCGACACGCTCAGAGGCGTATCCGGTAAGCCCGAGCAACTGTATATCGACTGGCACTGGAACAAGGCGCACAGAGCCCGCGTCAGCCTGATACATGGCATAAAGGATGTGGATGGCAACGTTGACCGCTTTGCCCTCTACAAGCATCTTTCGATGCCCGACAAAAATTTCTGCGTTGACGGAATATCGCGGAATCTGGCGGAAGGCAGCGCGCAGATACGAATGACTGAAAAATGACCGACCTTGAGAAAGAAGAACTGCGAGTTGCAAAAAAGGAGGTTACTGAGCGGCTGGGTAGGATAGATGTCTCGGTCTACCGGCTTGTTGACGTTGACGAGAGGTTGGAAATCTATACGCGAGGCGTCATCAACAATCCCGAACAGCACAATCTGTGGGAGCAGCTGTCGGTGGAGCTGTTTTTCCGCAAGATAGACCGGTACGGGCTGTCTCGCGTGCCGGTGCAGCGTTTTTTCAAGATGTACGAGACCCTGTATTTTCCGAGCAAGACCGCATCGCTGGCACAATACAGACTGACCCCGGTGCAAGCTTATCAGTTTGCTAACGTCTATGGCTTCTGGCGTCCTGACGGGCGCAGGGTGGTGCGTGAGTGCTGCCTGTTCGTGCCAAGGAAGTTCAGCAAGACCACCGGTACGGCATCGTTCGCTGTCAACGACCTGTTGTATGGCGATAATAACGCCGAGGTCTATGTGGGAGCAAACAGTCAGGATCAAGCAAAGAAATGTTTCGAGGTGATACGCGGAGCCATTGGCAAGCTCGACAACCGACAGAAGCGATTCTGGATAAACAAAGAACAGATCTACCCGCGCAAGGGGAATCCCCGACAAGCCTTCGCCCAGTGTCTGACGGCCAACGCCAAGACAAAGGACGGACTTAACGCCTCGACTGTCATCATGGACGAGTTCAGTCAGGCGCGCGACTCCGAGCTTCTGACCGTACTAACGACTTCGATGGGTGTTCGCGAGAATCCCCTGACCGTAATTATCACCACCGCATCGGATGTATTCGACGGCCCGTTCTACGCCATGCTACAGGGTTATAAGGAGGTATTATTAGGCAAGATTGATGATGACTCGCTGTTTGCCCACCTGTTCGAGCCTGACGTGGACGATGCTGAGAATGATCCGGCGACGTGGCGCAAGGTGCATCCCCACCTTGGGGTCACGGTGCAGAGCGACTTTTACGACATCGAGTATAAGAAAGCAGAGCGCAACGGAGCCGCCGCCATGCTGGCGTTCCGCACCAAGCTGCTGAACCTGTACACCGTCAACGAGCAGAAATCGTGGATACCGGCTACGCGCGCCCGCGACATCGCACGTAAGGTCACGGTAGAGGGTATTGTCGGGATGCCGGAGGCAATGGTGGGTATAGACCTGTCGGTGCGCGGAGATTTCTCGGCCGTGACGGTCGGATTCTACAATACGAACGACTACAGCTTCGGGTACATCACGGACTACTTCTTTCCGGAAGGCGCGCTGGCGGGGCACGTCAACGAGCGTCTGTACCGCAAATGGGCGTCGCAGGGCTATCTGCATCTGTTGCCCGGAGAAGTGATAGACCATGACAAGATTGTGGACCATGTGATGCTGATTGCCGAGCGCACCAAGATTCTAAAAATTGGATATGACGCCTATAAGGCGCAGGATGTGGTCAATATGCTAAAGACTATCGGAGACGCCCGCCGTGTTGTGGCTATCAGTCAGACCAAGGGCAATTTTAACGCACCGGTGGAGAGTTTCGAGCATGGCGTGTGGACTGACCACATCTGGATCAACGACAACCCTATCAATTACTATTGCTTCGGCAACGCCGTGATCGAGGAGGATAACATGGAGAACAAAAAACCTGTGAAACGCGTGGAGACCCAGCGCATCGACGGCGTAATCACGATGCTGATGTGTCACCGGCTGTGGCTTGACGAGCACTAAACGTTAAAGTTTGTTAATAACTCTGTGACGAGCCAAAAGGTGGTCACCTTTCAGGGTGCCCGGGCCTAATTGTAGAAGCATTAATACAAATGGCCCAGGCTAAAAACATATTTCAGAAGTTTGCATCAGTGATCGGCAAGTCCTTCAGACGGGAGCAGTCCAAAGAGAGCGCTCCCGTCGCGGGGGACTACGCACAGTTTTTCGAGGCCTACGCGCTGGGACTGGGTGGCGTGCCCATGAGCATAGCCACCGTATATGCGTGCGTCAAATTGCTGTCGGAGGCCGTCGCTTCGCTGCCGTTGAATCCTTTGCGCAAACGTGGAGACGTATTCATCGAGGATGATGGCGACGAATGGGGCTACCTTTTGAACGTAGCACCCAACGACTGGGAAAACGCCTATGACTTCAAGAAGCGCATGGTGTCCGAGATTTTGTTGGAGGGTAACGCCTACATCATACCTATAAAAAGATACGACAACCCGCTGGCGACCGATCACATCGTGCTGGCCGAGCGGGGCACAGTCAATCACGACACGATACGCGACATCTACATCTATGAAGGCCGCGAGTACCGTCCCTGGGAGATAATCCATGTCAAGAACATCAGCAATCCGATGGATCCGAAGCGAGGACTGTCGGTGCTGTCGTATGCCCGTCAGACCATATCGGTTGCGACGGCCGGCAATCAGGAGACCGAGAAACGGTTTTTGAAAGGCGGCGCGGTCCGAGGCATCCTTACAGGAGCGGATTCCGGAACCTGGGGCCGTGGTAAACTGGCAGACGACCAGATGGACAAGATGGCCCAGAGCGTTGACAGGCGTCTGAACGAGGCCGGGGAGAAGATTGTAGCCATTCCGAACGATGGCAAGCTCATTCCATTAAGCATGACGAGTGCCGACCTTGAGTTCCTGTCGACACGCCGCTTCACGGTGACGGAGATATGCCGGTTCTTTATGGTTAATCCCATGTTCGTGTTCGCGGACTCGACCAGCAATTACAAGAGCGCGGAGAATGCGAGCGTAGACTTCCTGAACAAGACATTGAACCCTTTGCTGCGTTCGATCGAGACGGAGTTACACGCCAAGCTGATAGGTAAGAGCGTATGGCGCAAACGCCGCATCGAGTTTGACCGCAGCGGTCTGCATGTGTGCGACCTTATGACGCGCGTACAGTGGCAGCAGGCAAGACTGGCGGCCGGACTTGCGACACCTAACGAATTGCGTAAAGAATCCAACATGCCGGCGGTGGCCGACGGTGACGAGCTTCTTGTTTCGGCCAACCTCAAAACGATGGCTCAGCTGCGCACGGAAGGTATGACCGGTGCCGATGGAGAGCATACACCCGACGAAAATAGCGAAAACAACGATGGAGAATAAGGAAAAACAGAATTTGAGGGAGATAGTCACGGAAGGCGTGCACATCCGCGAGTCCGAGGGTAAGGAATCCCGCACCATTACCGGATGCGCCATTGTGTTCAACACGGAGACTACCCTCTACACATACGATGACAAAGAGTATCGCGAACTGATACTTCCCGAGGCAGTACCGCAGAGCTTGTTGGATGAGTCGGACATCAAGATGACGATGTTCCATAACCGCGAGCTGATACTGGCCCGAAGCAACAAGGGCAAAGGCACATTGCGTTACAGCCGCGACGACAAGGGCGTGTATTTTGAGTTTGAGGCCCCCGACACAGTGGACGGAGACAAAGCCCTGGCATTGGTGCGCAGCGGAGATTTGTCAGGCTGCTCGTTTGCCTTTACCATCCGTGACTGGGATACATTCGAGGACGTAGAGGTCCGCAAGGATGGAGACAAGACCATCGTATTGAGTAAGATTCGCGAGATTGCGGAAATACGCGACTTTACAATAGCGGCCGATCCGGTATATCCGACAACGGAGGTGAAAGCCCGATGCCGCGAGATGCTGGGCGCGGCTGAAGCCGAGTGCGGTGCTAAAGATGCCGCAGCTGAAACAAAACCGCCTGTTACGGGAGAACGCGAGATAGCTGCCATGCGGCACAGACTCGCAGTTCGCAATAGATAAAATTAACAACCAATATATTTCAATTATGTCTATAGAGAAGAAAAAGACAAAGGATATGAACATGCGTGAGATTGCGGACGCCAGTCAGGCAGTCGCTACGCGCATGAACGAGATCCTGGACGCGGCGGAGAAGGAGGAGCGCGAACTGACGGATGCCGAGCGTACCGAGTTGCGCGAGCTTCAGGCCTATGATGAGCGTCTGCTCGCACGTGCACGTGCCGGTGCCAACGAGACCCGCGAGAAGTACGGCAATAAGCTGAACGCACATCTTGACGAGGTGGTGCGCGAGAACTTCAAGAAGGGCGTGCGTACCGAGATGGTGTTCATGCGCGACGTGATGATGGTGTCGGATGTCAACTCCGGCGGGCTCGTGCCTCTGAACGTGATGGACATCCTCAAGCCTCTGGAAGAAGGCACCATCTACGACAAGGTAGGCATTTCGCTTCCCACTGGGCTGTCCGGCACCTATGAGTGGCCCGTTTATGAGGCAGTAACCGCTACAGTTTCCGGCGAGGGTGTTGCACTGTCGGACACCAAGCTCGATTTCAGCAAGCTGACCGCCAGCCCCGAGCGCATCGGTATCAAGATTCCAGCCACGTCGCAGAGCCTTCTGCAGTCGCAGGGCATCCTGGAGCGTATCATCCGCGAGGAACTTCCGAAGTCGATGGCCCGTCTGATCAACAAGATCGCGTTCAGCCGCACCAAGGTAAACTCCACTACCAATCTGCAGGGGCCATTCGTCGGCAAGACTGTGGGCACTATTTCGGAGACTCCTACGGCCAAAGAGCTTAACCTTATGAAAGCCGGCATCCTGGCATCCGGCATTGACGGCGAGCACATGGCGTGGGTAATGTCGAAGTCGATGGAGGCTATTCTGGAGGTCGAGCCCATCAATAAGGAGGGCGTCTACATCCCGATGATCCAGAACCACATGTTGCTTGGTTTGCCGGTGTTTACGTCTAACTTCATGCAGGACGCCGACGGCAACCAGTACGTGGGCATCGGCGACTGGCGCTATCAGATGATCGGTCTGTTCCATCAGATACGTTTCATCCTCGACCCGTATACGCTGGCCGATAAGGACGAGATCCGTTTCGTGCTGAACTGCGATTACGCCACCAAGTGTCTGCGCTCCGAGGCGTTCGCCATCAGCAAGGCTACCAAGTCTGCTGGTACTGGTGCAGGTGCATAGAGAGGCAGAACCGGCTAAACATTGACGAGATATGGCTCTGATACCCCTCGAAGATTTCAAGGCCCACTGTCGCATCGAAAGCTACGTGGAGGACAGCGACCAGGACAAGAACCTGGCTGCTGCCCTTGACGCGGCCGAGAAAAGCGTATTCGCCTATATCAACAGAGACATAAGCGAATACATGTCCGACAAGGATCTTCCGCGCGATCTCCGCTGGGCGATCATGGCAACGGGAGCACATTTCTTCGCCCATCCGGAGCCGACCGAGAGCTCAATGCAACAGACCGTGCCTTACGGGCTGGAGTATGTACTGAAGCCTTATTGGGTATTCAAGGAACCGGAAAGGGATTAAGCGATGATGGCCGGAAAACTGACGGAACTCCTGGAGGTGCAGGACGCAGTGAAGCAGGACGGAACTTTTTCGTCCGGTACCGTGAAGTATGTGCCTCGCAAGGGCTATGTGCGCGCGGAGCTGCGCAAGCAACGCGGTACTATCCGTGAGTCCGGAGGCGAAATATTCTCGGCATACGATGCCGAGTTCAATGTTCGCTATCACCACAAGATCTCCGAGGGATCCCGAGTGCGCCATCTGACAGACGGAGGTCTTAAGTATCGTGTCGATAATGTATTGCTTAACAAAGCACGCGGGATGAAAACCCTGCAGTGCTCAAAGATTAACGACTGATGGCACTGGAAGTGGATACCCAACGGCTGTGGGGCTTATTGGAGGAGCTTGACCCTAAACGCAGAGCCGCCGCAATGCGTAACGGTATGCGCGCGGCGGCTCGAAAGGTCCGTCAGGCGGCCTTCCGTAACCTGACAAGTGGTTCGCCCGCCTTGAAGGGACGGACGTCTGAGGTCGCTAAAGGCATTCGTGTGGTACTGTACCGTACTATGATAGGATTCCGCGTCACTGTCGGTACTAAACGCAAGACCTATGACAAGAGCGCAAAGGACAATAGAGAGAAGGCGTTTCGCCGGCTCCGAGTGGTTCCGCTCTGGGCAGAGGGAGGTACGATGCGACGCAGGACGCGCGGAGGATTCTTCCGTAAGGGAGCAGACCGAGGCGCGATGCCCGCTTATCGCTTCATGGAGCGGGCCGAGGCACAGACCATGCCTGGCATACAGTCAACCATCCGCCAGGAGATAGACAAGAGCATAGAAAGATCAGCTAAGAAATATGGCAGCAGCTACAACAAATAGAACCATCCTGAGCATAGGAATATTGGTCAAGACACTGTTAAGCGAGTGCATCCCGAACGTTCCGGTGTACACGGTACGGTCTCCTCTGGAGGGGACGTTGCCGGCTGTAGTGTATCGACGCGCGGAGCTGGACGCCCAGCAGGTCAAGACGGGCAGACCGGCCACGACATGCTATGTGGAGATGGAGGTGTGGAGCGACCGTTACGAGGAGGGCATATCCATTGCGGAGGCCATCCGGGCCAAGCTGGACGGTCTCGCTGCCGAATGGGAGGACGGGGCATTGAAGCTCCGCTCCTGCTACTTGGACAACGCTTATGAGGACGCAACGCAGGACGGGCTGTACGTTCAGGCATTGCGTTTCCGGATGAGCAGCTAATATAAACAATCAATATACAATCAATATGTCAGAAACACAGACTACAACTCCTACCGGATACGTCAACGGCAGTGATATGTTGCTGATGATAGATGAGTTGTGCGTGGGTCACTGTTCCTCCCACAAAGTGCAGTATGGCACGGATACAAAGGCTCACAACGTCAAGGCTCCCGCATCCGTGACCACCACCGGGACAGACCTATATTCGGAGGAGACCGTGACCGGACTGTCGATCACAATCGACTTCGAGGGTCTGCAGCACTATGAGGAGACGGAAAACAGCATCGGCAAGTTGCGCACGGCATGGAAGGCGGGCAAGCCCGTTACCTGCAAGTGCTTCAAGCGCGGCAGCGATACGGCTCCCTACCTCGTAGGGAAGTTTACAATCAGTTCGCTGACCGAGGATAATCCCGCGCGCGACGACTCTACATATTCGGGTTCGCTTAAGAATAGTGGAGCGCCTACGACCCTGAGCGAATGATCCATTCCATTGTTCAGCGTCTGAGTCTTTTGCGAGACCCAGACGCACCATGATAAAAACGAAGTGAACACTATGAAGAAAATCACAATAGCCGGTAAGGAATATGAGGCTCACCTCACAGGTGGAACGCTGTTGCGGTTTAAACGTGAGTCCGGTTTCGACTTTCTTAAGGAGCCTGAGCGCGTTGATTCCGAATCTTTGTTTATCCTTGCATGGGCGGCACTGAAAGGCACAGCTGAACGAAATGGAGAAAAGTTCGATATGTCCGTCGAGGAAATGGCCGATCAGATGTCATTGCCAGAGTGCAACGCCCTGGGCGAATGGCTTCAGGCCGAAACGACGCCGGAAGATAAGGAATCAAAAAAAAAGAAGAAGGGGAACGTTTAGGCATCGACGACCTGCTGGGACTCGCGCTCGGCTCCATGGGTATGAGTTTTGACACTTTTGATGGTCTGACCATACCCGAGTTTGAAAAAGCCTTCGAGTGTTGGCACAAGATCCAGCAGCGCAACGAGCGGACACCCTGGGAGGTGATGCGGATGCAGGTGGCATTGACTCTGCAGCCATTTGTCAAAAAAGACATTGACCCGAAGAAAATATTCCCTCTCCCGTGGGATCATCCGGAACGACCGGAGATCACGGAAGCCGAGAAGAAAAGACAGACGGAACGAGTAAAGAAATATCTGGCAACAGGACATTGGGATTAAAATGGCAGGAAGCAAGACAATATCGATTGGCGTAAAGCTGGACCTTGACGAGAAGGGATTCAAGAATCTTGTCGGGAGTTGCGAAGATTTTGCGAAGCTGATGGAGGCATCGGCCAGCAAGACTCAAGGCCTCAACAAGAACCTGATCAACTTTGCGTCGGCTGCCACATCCGTTGCCACATTGAAAAACGCACTGGCCGATGTTCAACAGACCCTTAACGGCATTACTGAGGAAAGCCGAGGCTTTAATGACGCCATGCGCGCCACCAACACGATGGCCGGCAAAGGTGCCGAGGACTTCGCCACTTTGAAGCGTCAGGTCACGGCCCTTGCGGACAGTGTACCGGTGGCCCGTGACGCTCTTGCCCAGGGACTGTACCAGGTTATATCAAACGGAGTGCCGGAGGATAACTGGATAACATTCCTTGAAAAGTCCGCACGCTCGGCTGTCGGTGGCATAGCTGATCTGAACAGCGTTGTCGGTGTCACTTCTACCGTAATAAAGAATTACGGCATGTCGTGGGACGACGCCGGAGCGATCCAGGACAAGATCCAGCTGACGGCCAAGAACGGCGTGACGAGCTTTGAGCAATTGGCCGCCACTTTGCCTCGCGTGACAGGTGTGGCCGCGACTCTGGGTGTCAACATAGACGAGCTGATGGCATCGTTCGCCACACTGACGGGAGTATCCGGCAATACCGCGGAGGTATCGACACAGTTGGCCGCAGTGCTCAACGCTCTGGTCAAGCCGTCAAGCGAGGCGACCAAGATGGCCCGGCAGATGGGTATCGAGTTCAACGCCTCGGCCATCAAAGCCGCTGGAGGCTTCCAGCAATTTCTGAGCGGACTGGACCAGAGCGTGCAGCAGTACGCCGCATCGTCAGGCATGTTGGCGGAAGAAATCTACGGCAAACTGTTCAGCAGCGTCGAGTCCTTGCGTGCCATTATACCACTGCAGGGGGAGCTCCGCGACAAGTTCACGGCCAATATATCGGCCATGCAGGAGAGTGCCGGCACTATGGATGCTGCATTTAGCGATATGTCGAGTACGGGCGCCTCGGCCATGCAGAGACTCAAAAATGAATTTACGGCCTTCGGAGATACTGTCAACAGTATTGTAGCTCCCATCCGTCCGCTGCTCAATATTTCGCTGACGGCACTCCAGGCAGCGGCAAACGTCGGCATGCTGGTAACATCGATGCGGGCATTGATGGCAGCGGCCCAGGGGTCCTCGGTAATGAAGCTGGTAACGGCCGTGGGGCTATACTCGACATCAGCAGGCCGTGCCGCAATCTCGACATTAGGCCTGACAGCCGCCGTCACAGGGGCACAAGCGGGGGCCCGTGCGGCAGCCGTAGCATTTCGAGGACTGATGGTATCCCTCGGCATCTTCGCAGCGATTGGCGCGGCTGTATGGGGTGTGACGCGCGCCATACAGAGTATGCGAGGTGAGACGGAGAAGGCTGCACAGGCCGAGGATGCGCTTAGTAAAGTGCGAGAGTCTGTGTCGGTCAAACTGGAGGAGCAGAAGCTGAAGATCCGGCAGTTGATCAAGACGGCCGAGGATGAGCGCGTGTCGATGGATAAGCGCCTTAAGGCCGTCAACGAGCTTAATAAGACCATACCCGGATACAACGCCAACATAGACAAGACCACCGGAGCATACAGGGCGAGCAAGAGTGCCCTGGACGCATACCTTCAGTCGCTGCAGAAGCAGATGATGATGGAGGCAGCCAAGCAGCAGCTTCAGGACCTGATGAACAAAAAGGCGAAGTTGTTGGTACAGCAGGCCAAGTACGACCAGGCTGTTGACCGCAAACAGCAAAAGGTAGGTATGGCCGAGGAGCAGTACAATACAGCCCAGGCTGCGAACCTGCAGGCACACTCGATGGGTACAAATGCCGACTATCAGCAGGATCAGGCTGCCCGCAATCTGTCTAACGCCCGCACCGAGCTCGTCAAGTTCAAGGGGCTGGCCCAGGAAACGGCAGACGCCATAAAGGCCGTCGATGACCAGGCGGCAGCGGTGACACGCGCGCTGGGCGGCAACTTCATTCCCGACATAACGGGCGGCGGTGGTGATGGCGGAGGATCTGGTATCGGTGGCGGCAGCTCGACTTCCGGCAACAGCGGAACCTCTAAAAAGCCCGTTGCCCCCGAAGGATCGCTTCAGGCACTGAAGGACCAGGTGTCGGAAATTGACACCAAGATCCGATTCAGCACCGACCCGAACGAAATCAATCAGCTGCTGGCTCAGAAGCAACAGCTGGAGCAGTCCATTGACATCCGGGTACACTACATGACCGACAAGGCCGAGATCGACAGGACGATGGATAAACCGGCCGAGATTCCCGTTACGGTGAACCGCGACTCGCTGAAGGACTCGATGCAACTTATTAACGCCGACTTCAAGAAAACAAATGCCGGCAGTAAGTCCCTGATGAAGAACATGGACGGAGTTGTATCATCGGCGCGTTCCGCCGCATCGGCGTTCAGCGGTCTGGGTGAAGCGATGGAGAGTCCGGAACTAAACATAGCCGGTATAATCATGGGCGCCATCGCGAATGTGATGGCCGGTTATGCCCAGGCATCCGTTGCCGCTTCAGAGACCGGCAACCCCTGGGTATGGGCGGCATTCGCTATCGCCGGACTGGCAGAGGCAATAGGCGTGGTGTCGCAGATCAAGGCCGCAACGGCATTTGCCGACGGTGGTATTGTCAGCGGACCGACCTATGCCCTGGTGGGTGAGTATGCCGGCGCACGCAACAACCCCGAAGTGATCGCGCCTCTAAACAAGCTGCGCGATCTGTTGCCCGAAGCCGGTGGCACACCTGTTGTGCTGGACCATGAGGTTGTAATCGACGGCTCCAAGATAAAGATATTGCTGAGAAATATAAACAGACGAGACTCCTTTGTGGGTATGAGATAACATGAGCGGATTGATCAAGGTCAAAATAGCCAAGGTCCCGAAGGGGACGGTGCGCAGCGGTGGAAGAACGTCGGGGAGCATCAGTAGTGGAGCGTCCATCGAGTTCGCCCAGCGTGCGGTCTATGCTCATTATGCAGACGAGGCCGATAAGGCTGCGCAGGCTGAGCGCGCCAAGGAAGCTGATCGGCTGACATCCGAAGCTGCAAAAGATCTGGAACGTACTGTTCTGTCGAAGTTGTTCATTCCTTATCTTGACATGGCCGCAAAAACATGGGCCGATGTAAGGAAAGATGAGGATTTTAACAGCGTCAAAATCAAGACAAGCCTTTGGACCGACGGCTTCATGTCGGCGCGTGGACTCAACCCCAACGGCGGCTCCGGTTCGGGAGGCGCGGGAAAGTCCTACCTTTCGGACTTGTTGGACGTGGACCTCGGCACTCTGTCGTCGGGGCAGGTGCTGACATGGAACGGCACGAAGTGGGTCAACTCCGCGCTGACGTTGCCCGATATGGCCGGATATGCGCTGGAGTCGTGGGTGGAGGCCAATTACCAGCCTAAGGGCGACTATCTGACCAATAGCGCGGCATTGTCAACATACGTAAGCAAAGCTGGCGACTCAATGACCGGCGCGCTCAATATCGGCAATTCGTCACAAACTCAGATATGGCTTAACTCAAACGGTACGTCGGAGACCGGCATCGGCTTAAAAGTCGATGGCGCGACATTTGGGTGGGTAGGATATAACACTTATCGGGGTACGGTCCTGTACACCTATGACGGCGACCATTATCTCGGCATATATCCCAACGGCACACCGCGTTTTGACGGCAACGTTATATGGCACCAGGGCAACGACGGTGCGGGAAGCGGACTCGACGCCGATCTGCTGGACGGCAAACACCTCGCCGACATACTTGCATCCAACGTGGCATCGGCGAGCAGATTGCAGACAGCCCGTACGATATGGGGGCATAGTTTTGACGGCACGGGCAATGTCAGCGGTACGCTGTCTGATGTCGAACATATACAAATGTCGGGCGGCATTATCAGCGGCGGCACATCACAAGGAGCCTATATCGGGCATGCCGGCGCAGGATTGGGCAGCACATATACAGGTGGCCTGTTATATGCCTACGGCAACAATCCTCTGTACTTCTACACGAACAGCTCGCGGAGGATGATGATTAACGGCAATGGCAACGTCGGCATCGGCACGGACAGCTCCGCATTTAAACTTGACGTCAACGGGGCGACAAGAACAACGAAACTTGTCATCGGCGACTGCACGATTTCGTGGGATGCGGCCAATGGAATGCTGAAGTTCGACAAGGGACTATACTCCGAGGGTGCGGTATCGGCAAGAGGTGTGAACGCGAACGGCCGTACGGGCAGCGGAACGGGCATGGATGTGAACGCGAGCAACGCGACACATTTAGCAATGCCGAGCCTTATTGCGCAAGTAGACGAGAGTTACGACTTATTTCCGTATGACAGTGATTATTTTGTAGTTGGTGATTCTTCTTATGGTTACGACTATTGCGCCAAATTCCAAATGACCGCTTTGTGGCGATATATCAAGGACAAGGCAGACAAACAATATGTCCCCACCGGTGGCAATCTGATAGCAAGTTTTGACGGCGACAACGTGGCGTTGAGCTGTCAGCCGGGGACGCTGAGAATCAACGGCAACTGCGCCATTAATTCGGGTGGTGTCATAAGCTCTGTTGGGGCGAACATAGGTGGCACCGTTTCGGCTTACGACTTTGCATTGACGGGGCCAAGTCCATCTGTTAAAGTGACGTATCAGGGCAAGACTTACACCTTGCAGCTCGCCAAACTGATTGAGGACGGGTATCTGGCATAAACATTTAAACTACATAAGTTATGGAACTGAAAAAAGAAACAATGACGATCTCTATGACCAACGAGGCGGAGACAGACCGCGAGTACACAATCCGCGCCGCCGTGCAGGTGCGCGAGGGCAAATACACGTCGGCCGACAACGGAAGCGTGTTCGACACGACAGGGGCGTATGTGGCGAACTTCAGTGCCAGACAGGGTGATTCTCTGTCAGTGAACTATAAGGACGGAACATTGACCGACGCACAGCGCGTCTCGGTGCTGAATCTGATACAGGATTTTATCGTCTCCGCAAAGGCCGAGGTGAATGAAGCAACGGAATAACGAAAACCCCTTAATACAAACAAATATGAAAAGGACTGTAAAGAAAGGAATCATACAGAACATCTATGGCCTGCTCTACAAGGCCAAGTCAGACAAATGCGACTCTGCGGCGAGACGCGCCGTGTTCAACGCAATGTACCCCATGAAGTCAGTGGCCGAGGGTGTGGCCGACTATCGTCAGGAAGCGGCGAAAAGGCTTCAGCCGGCGAACTACGATGACATCGTGACCATAATCAATGAATTTAACGGCATGACTCCGCACCAGCGCGAGGAGGCGTTGAAACAGCCGAAGTATATGGATGCACTGCGCGCCAATTTTGACTTCGACAAGGATTTGGGGAAGTGCGTGGGCGACATGCTGTCCGAGGATACGGAGATAGACTTCGTACCGCTGACTGACGTCGTATTCGACTCGCTCTGCGACTCCAATCCCGACTGGCCCCTGGGACAGTGCATGGAGCTCCAGGCGGTTCTGTGCGGAGGCAACAAGAACGAAGCGTAATCATGGCACATAGCGCAGGGATTATAACAGCACCGGTGAACACGGATGACGTAGCGGAGACCGTCGGGAAGAACAGCTCCGACATCGCGACGCTGTGCTCAACTGCGTTGATAAACTGGTGTGCCAAATGGAAACCCGTGCGTTTCCCCAAGACTGGAGACCTGACAGAGGCCGAGCGCAGGTCTGTCAGCTTCGGCATAGCGTTCGGCTATATCGCCTCGGCAACCTCGGAGGCCGTCAATCTGCTGGCCAATCTTCAGACGGCTGTCCCCGCGCCTCCGTCATGGACATACGCGCCACCACGACCCGGCACGGACTGGTGCCGCCTGACAGACTTCCTGAACAGCAACAACGACAAGGCTCCGGGCTACAACCACAATGCCAAAGCCCCTATGAGCGGGTTTACGGACATAACCCTGTTCAAGTCCGAGTTTGCCTCTGCAAGTAAGGTCTATCCGTTCAACTTTAAATACGGGCCGGCATCCAACCAGGGCGTCAATGACACTTCCGGCATAGAGATTCCGATAAACGAACTTAACTTGGCCATCACGGACGGCACATGGAGGCTTGCCCTGCTGATATATTTCCCACAGAGCGGCAAATACAAGGTGGCGGTCTCGGCTGCGAACTCGGCAATCTCCGACACAGCACAACCGGGAGAAATGATGGTGCGCCCGGCCAACAGCGGAGAGGTAGCGGCACTGTACAACGCCGCATGGGATGCGGGGGTAAGAGAATTGGATGCCATTCCAGTGCTCGTTAAGGACCTCAGTCGTACATCCGGCACCGGTTCTGCGGACAGATGGGTGTTTCAGGCATCCTCGCAGATTGTATCCATGCCTCGCGGCGAGAAAATCAAGATATATCTGTCCGCCCGCTTCGCCATTGTCGCGCTGACGTTCAACTCCATTAAGATAGAATACCTTGACACCGCCGGCACGGTCAAGCGAACATATCTGTTGATGCCGTCTGGTGCCGGTCTTGCCGATACCCAACTGGCCGCGCCGTCGGCATCGGGTTCAACGCGATGTCGCATCACGCTCGACTTCAATATCACGGGCACGATGGCAGCTTCGGACAACGTGCCGAAGTCCTTGATTCGGACCGGTCTGTCTGGAGTGCTCGTGAACGCATCGGTATCCACGTTGGAGCGCACCATAGACAATGGAACCACATGGTCGTCGCTGTCGCATATAACGACCCTCAGCGGTAGTTACCGCGTCACGGCCACCGACCCGCAGGCAAGTTCTATGTCGAGTCTTGCGAACATGATAGAGCACTTGCCGAGGCGTACGGACTATCCCTCATTGATACACATATATCCGACCGTATCGCTTGACGGAGTGAAGTTTATGACAAGCAACTACTTCAATCATCATGGATAACAATTTAACAGAACTGATATGAAAAAAATGAAGATACTGATAGAAGCTGGCCACGGCAATCCGCCGCTGACCGGAATAGGCAGCAAGCAGTCGCCCGATGGACGCATTAAGGAATATGTCTACTGCCGCGAAATTGTGGCCGAGGTGGTCAAGTGTCTCAGGGCGCAGGGCTACGATGCCGAGAACACCGTACCCGAAAAGGGAGACATAAGCCTCGGCGAACGTTGCGCACGTGTCAACGCATGGTGTGACCGTCTCGGCGCGAAGAATGTGGTGTTCGTGTCAATCCACAACAACGCCGCCGGATGCGGACAGTGGATGAACGCACGAGGCTGGGAGGCGTGGACTTCCAAAGGACAGACACAGGGCGACAAGCTGGCCGACTGCCTGTACGATGCGGCTGTCAAGTATCTGCCGAAAGGAACGAAGATACGCACAGACCTCACGGACGGCGACCGCGACAAGGAAGGCAATCTGGCCGTTGTACGCGGAACCCGTTGCGCCGCCTGCCTGACCGAGAATCTGTTCCAGGACAACCGCGAAGATGTGGAGTGTCTGCTATCTCCCGAGGGACGCGAGGCGATAATCAAGCTCCATGTCGAGGGCATAAAGGCCTACATAGCCAAATACGGCAAGAATTAAGTAATAACCGGGCGCGGAACGCAAAGAGCACAATGACATCGTGGGGATCGCTAAATGCAATGAATGAATAAAACTTGAGTCTAATTTTGTTTTTATAATTATAATAATTACTTTTGCATGAGTTTGAAACCATGAGTAAAGGAGTAATGAAAATAATATTCAATGGGAACACGGGCCAGATTGATGCGAACACATTAATTGCGGCCTTGGGTCACTATCAATATATAATGGAGTCCGCAAACAAAGAAATGGGAGGCGAGAAAACCCTGTCTCTGCGGATCAATGCCATTGAAAAGGGCTCTTTTGTAGTTGACGTGGAGGTTGTGGAGAGCTTTATCAAGAATCTGTTCTCAGGATCTACTGTGAGCTATATATCGGGCGTAATTACAATAGTAGGCGGCATATACTCTGCTTACAAAATTCTGAAAGGGAAACCTGCTAAGACATTAGAACAGAAAAAGTCCATTGAAATAAAGGGGAAAGACAATGTGGTAATCAATAGGTGCATCCTGAATATCTACAATCAAATTCCGGTGCGTGAGGCCATTAGCAAGACAATTGAAGCCGCTGACAAAGACGCGAATGTGGACGGAATAACTATCGAGGGCAAGGATGAAAAAATACAATTCCCCAGAGAAGATTTTGCTGAATTAGTTCATAAGTCATTTGAAAGTGATGAAATGCTGCCACCTGACAAAACCGTTGAGGAGCCGGCGATTCTTACTATCATTTCTATGAGCTTCGAGAGTGGTTATCAATGGCAGTTTTTGTATAATGGATTTAAAATACCTGTCCGTATAAAAGAAGGACCGTTGATAAATATTATAGACAAAGGTGAACGTTTTGGCAAAGGAGACATGATTGAGGTTGTTCTTGAGGTAACGCAAAAATACAATCCAAGCTATAAGGCTTATGAAAACGTAAAATTCAAGATAAAAGAATTTATCAAACATATACCTGCTCCGATTGAGCCAACCTTATTCTGAACTCTTTTAATTAGGGATATTCAGTTAATGACTAACTAATTATTTGCCAATGTCATAGATATTTCGTAACTTTACAAAGAACCCCCGATGGACCCATCACGGGC
>QWCV01000465.1_pt1 | contig 47352 bp, 43 predicted proteins | sample 1972621 | NCBI WGS metagenome assembly QWCV01 (sample SAMN09866699, study PRJNA288562) | Human gut metagenome isolate pre2_stool, whole genome shotgun sequencing... | isolation source: gut | host: Homo sapiens | place: USA: California | reverse complement strand
AGCGGCGGGGCCAGATTTGATCCGGGAATGCTTTATTACGCGCCGCAGGCGTGGACGTCGGATGACACGGATGCGGTAGAACGGATCAAAATTCAGTACGGAACGTCTTATGTATACCCGATCAGCAGCATTGGAAGCCACGTATCCGCTTCTCCGAACCATCAGGTATTCCGGAATACATCTCTGGAAATGCGGGGAAATGTGGCGTACTTTGGAACATTCGGCTATGAGCTGGATATCACAAAGCTTCCGGAGGAAGAGCTGGAACAGATGAAAGAACAGATTGCGTTTATGAAGAAGTACCGGGATCTGATCCAGAAGGGCGTCTTTTACCGGCTCAAGAGTCCGTTCGAGGGCAACCACTCAGCCTGGGGAGTGATTGCGGATGACAGAAGCGAAGGTCTTATGGCCTACTTCCGCGTGATGCAGCCGCCGCAGGGCAAATTTGAACGGATCTGCTTCAAAGGGCTGGATGAAACGGCAGCCTACTCCGTACAGGAATGTTTCGGAGCAAAAATGGACTGCGGTGTACATTACGGGGATGAGCTGATGTATGCAGGATTAAGTGTTTCCGACTGCTCTTCCGGCCTTGCAGGCGTAGCAAGAGAGCAGCAGGGGGACTATTTCTCCAGACTGTTCCATATCAAAAAAACAGATGTCATGTAAATGTACGAAAAAAGAAACAAGGCAAAGAAAGCAAGCCGTAAGAAACGGTTTGCTTTTTTATGTGTTAGAAATTATAATAATACAGGAACATTGGAAAAGAAAGGGGAAAGACTATGCTGAAAGGAAAGACAGTGATACTTGCCGTGACCGGAAGTATCGCGGCCTATAAAATCGCGTCCCTGGCAAGCGCACTGAAAAAGCTTCAGGCAGATGTGCATGTACTGATGACAGAAAATGCAACGAACTTTATCAATCCGATTACATTTGAGACGTTGACCGGCAATAAGTGTCTGATCGATACATTTGACCGGAATTTCCAGTACAGTGTGGAGCATGTGTCTCTGGCAAAACAGGCGGATGTGGTAATGGCGGCACCTGCCAGCGCCAACGTGATCGGAAAGATTGCAAACGGGATCGCGGACGATATGCTGACAACGACTATCATGGCATGCCGGTGCAGGAAGATCATCGTTCCGGCGATGAATACGAATATGTTCCTCAATCCGATTGTGCAGGACAACCTGGACAAGCTCCGCCGTTTCGGGTATGAAGTAGTGGACCCGGCCAGTGGCTATCTGGCGTGCGGGGATACTGGCCAGGGCAAGATGCCGGAGCCGGAGCTTCTGCTGGAATATATCCTGCGTGAGATTCAGTATGAGAAAGATCTTGCGGGGAAGAAGGTACTTATCACAGCAGGACCGACACAGGAATCCATCGATCCGGTGCGTTATATCACCAACCATTCCACCGGGAAGATGGGATATGCCCTTGCAACAGTCTGTATGCGCCGGGGCGCGGACGTCACGCTGGTGACCGGACCGACGGAGACGAAGAAGCCGGAGTTTGTGAACATCCTTACGGTAACCACGGCCCGGGAGATGTTTGAGGCGGTCACCGCTCATGCACCGGAGCAGGACATCATCATCAAGGCAGCCGCGGTGGCGGACTACCGGCCGAAGTACGTCAGCGATGAGAAGGTTAAAAAGAAAGATGGAGCACTTTCCATCGAAATGGAGCGGACCGATGATATTCTCCAGTATCTCGGAGAACATAAAAGAGAGGATCAGTACCTCTGCGGATTTTCCATGGAGACCGAACATATGCTGGAAAATTCACGAAAGAAACTGAAAAAGAAACATCTGGATATGGTCGTGGCGAACAACCTGAAAGTAGAAGGCGCCGGATTCGGCGGCAATACGAATGTGGTGACCATGATCACAGACGATGAGGAAATCTCACTCGAAAAGATGACAAAAGAGGAGACAGCCGTGCACATCGTCGACCGGATCTTAAAAGAACAGAAAAAGAAACAAACAAAAGAATAAGGTAAACAGAAGCTATTCTGTGCCAAACGTATTGTATCTCAGAAGAGAATGATAACAAGGAGGCAATTATGAATCAAAGAGCAGACAGCAGAAACGCAGGCACGTCCATGAGCGTGCGCAGCATGATCCAGGTGGCATTATTCGGAGCAATTATCGTGATTTTGGCATTCACCCCTTTCCTCGGATACATCCCGCTTGGATTTACGAGAGCGACCATCATCCACATCCCGGTGATTATCGGATCCATTCTGATGGGGCCGAAAAAGGGAGCGGTACTTGGATTTGTTTTCGGCGTGACCAGTTTTATCAACAACACGATGAACCCGACGGTGACATCGTTTGTATTCACACCGTTTTATAACCTCGGAGAATTCAGCGGAGGGATCGGCAGCCTGATCATCTGCTTTATCCCGAGAGTTCTGGTCGGAGTGGTTCCATATTATGTATATAAAGGAGTGAAAGCTTTGACCAGAAGTGAGAAAGTATCATCACCGGGACTGATTCTGGCAGGCATGTCCGGAGCACTGGTTAACACGCTGCTTGTGATGAATCTGATTTTTGTATTTTTCCGTGACGCCTACGCAAAGGCAAACGGCGTAGCAGAGAGCACGGTATACACATTTATTCTGTCCGTGATCGGAATCAACGGGGTGCCGGAGGCCATTGTGGCGGCGGTCTTTACCCTTGGAATCGGAAAGATTCTGATGAAGAAAAATATCAGAGACAGACTGGGAGTTTAGAGTATGATTTTAGCGATTGATATAGGAAATACAAATATCGTCATCGGATGTATGGAGGGAAACCGCTGCAGCTTTATCGAGCGGCTCTCCACCGTCCGGACGAAGACGGAACTGGAATATGCGATTGATATTAAAAATGTCCTGGACATCTACCATATCAATCCGCACGAGCTGGAAGGCGGAATCATTTCATCCGTGGTTCCTCAGATTACAAAGTCCTTCCGGCTTGCGACCGAGAAGATCCTGAAGAAGGAGATTATGATTGTGGGAGCCGGCATCAGGACCGGACTGAATATCCGGATGGACAATCCGGCGTCTCTTGGGGGCGATCTGGTTGTGGACGCGGTGGCCGGTCTTCAGGAATATAAACCTCCGATGCTGATCTTTGACATGGGGACGGCGACAACGGTCAGCGTCATCGATGAGAACCGCTGCTATCAGGGCGGCATGATTTATCCGGGCGTGGGGGTATCACTGGATTCCCTGACGGCAAGGGCGGCACAGCTGTCCGGCATCAGTCTGGAAGCGCCGGAGCATCTGATCGGGAAAAATACGATCGAATGCATGAAGAGCGGGATTATCTACAGCAGTGCAGCGGCCATCGACGGAATCATCGACCGGATGAAAGAAGAGCTTGGCTCCGATGTGACAGTCATTGCTACAGGCGGACTTGCAAAAAAGATCGTGCCCCACTGCAGAAGAGAGGTCATTCTGGATGACGATCTGCTCTTGAAGGGGCTGTCGATTCTGTATCAGAAAAACAAGAAATAAATCAGGGAAGCCGCGGTCAAAAGACCGCGGCAGTATTATGGAATGAGACATCATCAAAAAGGGGGAACGGACTTTGAAGAAAAACAAGTATGAAATTGACATGTGCAATGGCTCCATTATGGACAAGCTGGTGACTTTTGCCTTTCCGCTGATGCTGACCAGCATTCTGCAGCTTATGTTTAATGCAGTAGATATCATTGTAGTGGGAAGATTCAGCGGAAGCCAGGCTCTGGCGGCAGTAGGCTCCACGTCCGCACTGATTAATATTTTCACGAACCTGTTTATTGGAATTTCGTTGGGCGCCAACGTACTGGCAGCCCGTTATTATGCGGCCGGGAAAGACCGGGAAATGTCAGAAGCAGTACACACAGCTATTACTCTGGCCCTGATCAGCGGAATCGTTATGGCATTTGTAGGAGTGGCAGCGTCCAGACTTGCGCTTTCCCTGATGGGAACGCCGGACGACGTTATTGACCAGTCGGTACTGTATATGAAGATTTACTTCATGGGCATGCCGTTTTTTATGCTTTACAACTACGGCGCCTCCATCCTCCGGGCTGTGGGAGACACAAGAAGACCGCTGTATTTTCTGATTGCGGCCGGGCTGACCAATGTGGTGCTGGATCTTCTTCTGGTTATCGTAATCCCGCTGGATGTGGCAGGCGTTGCCATCGGTACGGTGGCTTCCCAGATGATTTCCTGTATTCTGGTTATCCGGTGCCTGCATCAGTCCGACGGAAGCTACCAGCTGCGGTTTTCCAGACTGACGGTGAAAAAGGAGCATCTTGTGCGGATCCTTCAGGTGGGAATTCCTGCCGGAATCCAGAGTACCGTCATCAACTTTTCCAACGCCCTGCTGCAGTCCTCGGTCAATTCATTCGGATCCACTGCCATGGCAGGGTACACGGCGGCAAACAACATCATCGGATTTTTGTATTCCGCAGTCAATGCAGTAACCCAGGCATGCATGAGCTTTACAAGCCAGAACTACAGTGTCGGTAAGCAAAAACGGATGGACAGGGTTCTTCTGGACTGCATCATTTTGACAGTCAGCGTATCCGCGCTCATGGGAATCGGGGCCTACGTTTTCGGAGGACAGCTTCTTCAGATCTATACGGCAGAGCCGGAAGTCATTCAGTGCGGCCTGGAAGTACTGTCCATCACAACGGTACCTTATTTTCTCTGCGGCATCATGGACCTGTTCCCGGGAGCCCTGCGGGGAATGGGACACTCGGCGGTGCCGATGATCTTATCCGTCATCGGAACGGTGGGAACACGAATCGTCTGGATTTACCTGTTCTTCCCGCACCACAGATCTCTGTACTTTCTGTTCATTTCCTATCCGGCATCCTGGATTCTGACTATCATCATGCAGGCAGTCTGTTTCTATTTTGTGAGGAAACAGTGTAAGCTGGAGATGCATTTAAACAGTGCGGAAGAAGTATAAAGAAATTTTTGGAGAAAAAGTGTATGAAAAAGAATATAAAAAAGTATCTGGCAATCGTTTTGGCGGTGTTATTCCTGGGAGAACAGCTTGCAGGCTGTGTCCAAAGTGAGCAGACGGAACAGGAGACAAAGCTGGAGAGCCGGACGGTTGATGAGATCGAACTGGAGCCGTATGAGGCAGAAGAACTGCCGCCTGCCGGGGAGAGAAAGACATGCAGGGCAGAACAGTATGAAATGGAGATTACACTGGATACCGTCAAGCAGCAGATTCGGGGAAACAGCACCATGACCATCACGAATCAGACAGAAGATACACTCGGACAGATCTGTGTGAGAAACTATGCGGCTTCGATCCTGAAGGAGAAAGGAACGGGAACATCCACCATTTCCAATGCAAGAATCGCAGGTACGGATCAGATGCTTGTGACGGAAACAAAAGAAGATTCCTCAGTCATTTATCTGCAGTTGGGAGAGCGGGAGCTGAAGCCAAAGGATACCATTACCATCTCTCTTGATTTTGTGACTGACATACCAGAACAGAAAGAAAAGTTCGGATACTGGGAAGAAGGAGAGAACCGGGTGTATCAGTTATCATTTTGTTTTCCGGTTACTGCCATGTACGAAAACGGAAAATGGAATGAAAATCCATATGTATTTTCCGGCGAGTCCAACTATCACAGTCCGGCTGTATTTCGCTGTACGTTCACAGCGCCTGAAGAATATACAGTGGCGGCCACCGGAGAGGAGAAGACATCCGGTAAAGTGACGGAGATTTATGCGGAAAGCATCCGGGAACTGGCGGTTGTGGCATCTGACCGTATGAAGAAGGAGTGTGTAGATGCCGAAGGTGTCGAAGTTAATCACTATTATCTGGATTATAAGGGAAACACAGAATATAATAAGTTGTCCTTAATGGCTGCAAGGGATTCAGTACTTTTATTTTCCAGGTTCATCGGTGAGTATCCGTATAAAGAGCTGGACATTGTACAGACGGCGCTTTCAAACGGGATGGAGTTTCCGGGGCTTGTGATGGCCGCAATGCCGGATGTTGAGAACATTCAGAAACTGGATCAGAGTGCCTCCTATACATCGGCCTGCAGTATGATTGCCCATGAAACGGCACATCAGTGGTTCTATGGCGGAGTGGGAAATGACCCGTATGAAGAAGCGTGGCTGGATGAAGGTTTTGCCGAGTACTGCGAGGATGTGCTGTATCAGCAGAGCAGGCTGGCGAGTGCAGTGGAAGCGGTAAAACGGGATCAAGAACGGCTTGGAAGCAGCGAAATCTGGGGAACGATGTCAGACGAGGAATTTCACCGGGATATGGAAAGTCAGATTGAGCAGATCGTGGGAGAGCGCTTTATTATCAACCGCACTTATGAACAGTACCAACAGGAAGTGGATACGTATTCCGAGTATGTCTATACTGGAGGCTCCTGCTTTTTGTATGAACTGCAGAATGCCATGGGTGATGGAAAATTTTTCTCCATGCTCCAGCAGTATTACAGAAACTGGTGTATGAAAGAAGCGAGGACAGAAGATTTTCTGCAGGCAGTCAGAGCATATGATAACTCGGAAGAGGTGAATCAGATCATAACAAAGTATATTGCATAAATACCGGATTTGCGGGAAAGATATGAGAAAAAAGAGGAAAACGGATATAACCGGTTTCCTCTTTTATTTAATGGGAAGAAGCGTATTCTTTTGTATCCTGATAGGTCCGGAAAATGTGCCGGAGCATCAGGATTGCACAGATGCAGAGAATGAATTCCGCTGTACACTGCGCGTAAGCCAGTCCGTAGAGCGGGAAAATCATATTCAGGATAAGAAGTGCCGGAATTTCCAGGATCAGCTTCCGCATGACCGCAAACAGAAGAGCATATCTTCCGAATCCCAGTGCCTGGAAGACACCCACTGCCAGGAAGTCTACGCTGATAAAGCAGATGCCAAGTCCGAATCCATGGAGGAACCGGGTTCCGTATGCGATGATCGCTTCATTGTTCATAAACAGGCTGATGAGCCGTCCGGCATTGATATAATAAAGAACCGTCACTACTGCAAGGACCGGGACGATCAGCTTCAAGGCAAAGAGAATGGTATCTTTCATCCTTCTCCGGTTGCCGGAAGCAAAGTTATAGCTTACAAGCGGCATGATTCCCTGGGAGAATCCCATTGCCACCTGCATCGGAACCATGTAGATCTTGTAGGCGATTCCCATGGCGGCCACGGCGTCCGCCCCGTAGGCGGAAGTAAAATTGTTCAGGACCGTCATCCCGGTCACGTTGAGCAGGTTCTGGATGGAAGCCGGGATGCCGACACCGCAGACCTCCCTGATGATCTGGCGCTTGATCCGGAATTTCTTTGGATTGATGCAGACAAAGGTATTTCCCCGTTTTACATAAAGAAGAACGAAAAAATACAGGCAGGCCACACAGTTGGAAATACAGGTGGCAAGTCCGGCGCCTGCCGCACCCATGTGGAAGCCCCACGGAAGAATGAAAATCGGGTCCAGAATCATATTCAGGATACATCCGCTCATCGTCCCGATGCTGGCATGAAGGGCCGCACCTTCCGAGCGGACCAGATAGGCCATGACGACATTCAAAATGGAAGGGGCTGCTCCAAGATAAACTGTCCAGAACATATATCCCTGAGTGGCGGCACGTGTCGTCTCATCCGCCCCGATCAGGGTCAGTAAAGGTCCGTGAAACAGTCCGCACAGCAGACCGAATAGCACTCCGCAGATCAAAGAGCAGTAAAATCCAAAAGCTGAACTTTCCGATACCACCTCATAGTCCTTTCGTCCAAGCGCCCGGCTCATCATGCTGGATGTTCCAACGCCAAACAGGTTGTTGATGGCATTAAACGCAAGCAGCACCGGAGCGGCAAGGGAAACTGCGGCATTTTCCACCGGATTGTTGAGCATTCCCACGAAATAGGTGTCCGCCATGTTGTAGAGCACCATGACAAGAGAACTGAAAATCATGGGAACCGACAGCTTGGCAACTGCCGAGGGGATTGATGCCTTTTCAAACAGCACAATCTTTTCATTTTCTTCCATTTCAAAAACCTCCTCATATCTTTTGTACCTAATCGAAGTAAGGTATTTCATTCCACAAAAAAGAATCCCGTCTGAAGGATTCTCTGCGCACAGCCGCTTCCATTCCCCTGGAAAACGGGTGACATATATCCAGTATATCACACTGCGGGAAAAAGAAAAAGGATTCGGAGGTGAAAAAGCGGGAGAATTCCCTTTATAGACGTCCCCTTTCTGTGTTATGATAGTATCTGTACTATCGAACAGAAAGGGGTATTTTCATATGGAAGATACGTCTGGAAATAAAGACAAACAGATTTGTCTCGGTCTGGTCGCCCACGTGGATTCGGGAAAGACGACGCTGGCCGAGAGTATTTTATATCAGAGCGGACAAATCCGGACGCTTGGAAGAGTCGATCATAAAGATGCGTTTCTGGATACCTACGAGCTGGAAAAGGACCGCGGCATTACGATTTTTTCCAAACAGGCACAGACCGTGATCGGGGACAGACAGGTGACGCTCCTGGATACGCCGGGCCACGCAGATTTTTCCGCGGAGATGGAACGAACCCTTCAGGTACTGGATTATGCGGTGCTGGTGATCAGCGGGGCGGACGGCGTCCAGGGACAGGTGCGCACCCTCTGGACCCTGCTGGACCGGTATGAGATTCCGGTTTTTCTTTTTGTAAACAAGATGGACCAGCCGGGGACGGACCGGACGGCCCTTCTGCAGGAACTAAAGAAAGAGCTGGACGAGCGGTGTGTGGACTTTGGCAAAGACCAGAGCCGGGAGGAACTGTTGGAAAATATCGCAGTGTGCGAAGAATCTCTTCTGGAACATTACCTGGAGACCGGAGAGATCGAGGATGAGGCGGTAAGGACTCTGATCCGGGAGAGAAAGCTGTTCCCGTGCTGCTTCGGATCTGCATTGAAGATGCAGGGAGTGGAGGAATTCCTTCAGGTATTTGACACCTTTACAACCGCACCATCCTATCCGGATGTCTTCGGGGCAAAGGTCTACAAGATTGCAAGAGATCCGTCCGGGACCCGCCTGACCTATCTGAAAATCACCGGCGGGACACTGAAAGTCAAGGACATTTTAAGGGGCAGAAAACAGCAGGACCCGGAAGAGACCTGGGAGGAAAAGGTTCATCAGATCCGGATTTACTCCGGTGCCTCCTATCAGATCCTTTTCCCGGACGGGGAGGACGTCCACCTGATGCTTCTGAAACTCCGGCAGCTGGAGGAGGAAGTACCGGAGCTGCACATCGTATGGAATGAGCAGGCCGAAGAGATCCATGTCCAGGTGATGGGCGAGGTTCAGATCGAAATCCTGAAAAGCATGATTGAAGAGCGGTTCGGCGTCCGTGCCGAATTTGGCTCCGGAAGCATTGTATACAAGGAAACCATTACGAAGAAAGTAGAAGGGGTGGGCCACTTTGAGCCCCTCCGCCACTATGCGGAAGTCCATCTGATTCTGGAACCGGGGGAGCGGGGCAGCGGACTCGTTCTCGACAATCAGTGCAGCGACGATGTGCTGGATAAGAACTGGCAGCGTCTGATCCTGACCCATCTGGCAGAGCGGAAGCATCCAGGAGTTCTGACCGGATCGGAAATCACCGATCTGAAAATCACCCTGGCATCCGGAAGAGCCCACCAGAAACATACAGAAGGCGGAGACTTCCGGCAGGCGACGTACCGCGCTGTCCGGCAGGGACTGATGAAGGCGGAAAGTATCCTGCTGGAACCGGTCTACGACTTTATTCTGGAAGTCCCGCAGGAATCAATCGGGCGAGCTATGACGGACATCCAGAAGATGGGCGGCTCCTTTGCGCCTCCGGAGCAGGAGATGGACCGCGCCGTCCTGCGCGGCAGCGTTCCCGTATCGGAGCTTCAGGGGTACCAGATGGAAGTCATTGCCTATACGAAAGGGCTTGGAAGGATGTCCTGCACTCTGAAAGGGTACGAGCCATGCCACAATGCGGAGGAAATCATCGAGGCGGCAGGATACCGGCCGCAGCTGGATGCGGACAACCCGGCGGGATCCGTATTCTGTGCCCATGGTGCCGGATTTTATGTGGAGTGGGATCAGGTAGAAAATTATATGCATCTGGAAAGCTGCCTGAAAGAAGAAAAACCCCGGGAAGAAGCGGCCGCACCCCGTTCCTATACCCTGACCTCCAGTTACGGCTGGGGAGACGAGAAAGAACTGGAAGAGATCTTCAACCGTACCTACGGGTCCGGCCAGGAACGAAAATACCGATACCAGAAACAAAAAAACAAAACCCTTTCCAGGGCGCCGAAGACCGTCTACGCGAAAAAGAAGGAGGAGGAAGAATACCTCCTTGTAGACGGCTATAACATTATCTTTGCGTGGGAGGAATTAAATGAGCTGTCCAAAATCAATATCCAGGCGGCAAGAGATAAACTGATGGATATCCTGAGCAATTATCAGGGTTTCAAAAAGCAGACCCTGATCCTTGTATTTGACGCCTACAAAGTGGAAGGACATCCGGGTGAGGTACAGAAGTACCACAATATCTATGTCGTCTATACAAAAGAAGCTGAGACAGCGGATCAGTATATCGAAAAGACGGTACATAAAATCGGTCGTACCCACCAGGTGACTGTCGCCACATCGGACGGACTGGAGCAGATCATCATCATGGGACAGGGCGCAAGAAGGCTTTCTGCAAAAGGACTGAAGGAAGAAATCGAACAGGCCAGTATCGAGATCAGGGAAACGTATCTGGACCACCAGGACACAAAAGGGAAAACCTATCTCTTCGACCAGCTCTCCGAAGAGATGAGCGATTTCATGGAGGAGATCCGGCAGGGAAGGAAAGCCGCCAGAAAAGAAACGCCATAGGTCTATTGAAAAGACGGAACAAGGGACAGCCCGTTCCGTCTTTTCATACATGAACACGTAGAATATTTTAAAAAGTTTAGAAAGAATTCTCCGATTTTTTATGGAGTTATCCAGGTCACTGTGATAAGATAACACTATCTGAAAAGCATTCTGCTTTTCTCATTCAACGGCGTTCGCCGGATTATCCAATCAATCAAACTGAATACGGCAGAGACATCTGTCAGAAAAGAACAGACCTTTTCGGCTTTCATGGATTATGGTACACTGTAGAAAGAAGAACAGTTCCTTATCAGGCAGATGCAAAAGCCATCTCAGAAAGGAGACTGTCTATGAGAACAAATGAAACCAATCAAAAAATCACAAACGGCCAGGAAGAATTTATCATGAAACCCTATGTGGACTGGTGTTTCAAAGAGCTGATGCGCAATCCAAAGACGAGACAGGGATTTATTGCAGTGCTGCTGAAAGTCCCACCCGAAGAAATCGGCGAGACGATTCTGCTGAAAAATGAGCTTTCCCGGCGGTCCGAAGAGGAAAAACAGGGCATTCTGGATGTACACGTCCTTTTACGGAACGGAATTCAGATCGACATGGAGATGCAGGTTGCCTATGTGGATTACTGGGACGAGCGGCAGATGTTTTATCTGTGCAAGATGTTTGCCGATCAGCTGAAAAAAGGAGAAGGGTATGAGAAACTTCAGAAGTGCATCCAGGTCGGAATCCTGAATTTCACATATTTCCATGATGATGACATCAGTTACCACGTGATCAATTTTCGGGATAACAAGACCATGAAGCTGTACAGCGATAAGATGGAGATTCAGATTCTGGAACTGCCCAAGATACCGGAAGGTTATCAGGATCCGGACGGGATTGTAGCATGGATGAAATTCTTCCGGGGGCCGGACAAAAAGGAGATGGAAGAATTGGCAAAAGAAAATCCATATTTGGAAGAGGCATACGAAGACCTGTTGGAAATGAGCCAGGATGAAGAAAAAAGGCGCGAATATGAAGCGAGGGAACGGGCGATCCGCGACTATGAGCATTTCAAACATGCGGCAGAGCGTGCAGCAGAGCGCGCACTCAAGGAGGGACACGAAAAAGGAATGCGCCAGGGAATCCAGGAGGGAATTCAACAGGGAATTCAACAGACATTAATTGATTTGTATCGGAAGCAGGTGCTGACCGTGGAACAGGCGGCCGTGGAATGTGGAATGACGGTGGAGGAATTCCAAAAACTTCTTTAAAATTGGTTTGGACGGATCAGGAACAGAACGAAGAGTTTTTTATACCGGATGTGGTTTTGATGGGGAGTCCGAATACACCTTATCCGCTCTCCTGGAAAAAGCATCAGGAAGAGAACAATTTGCATAAGGAGGACATAAATATGAAAACAATCTATTTTGCTGGAGGGTGCTTCTGGGGAATGGAAGCATTTATGAAAAAGCTGCCGGGTGTTGCAGAGACGACGGCCGGATATGCCAATGGCAGAACGGAGAATCCGACGTATCAGGAGGTCTGCAGCAATACGACAGGGCACGCGGAGACGGTGAAGGTCGTGTATGATCCGGAACAGATTTCCCTGGAACTGTTATTAAAAGCCTTTTTCAAGGTTGTGGATCCGACGGAGCTCAACCGGCAGGGCGGTGACGTTGGGGAACAGTACCGGAACGGCATCTATTATGTGGATGTAGAGGACCGGCCCGTGATTGAGGCGGCAATCGAGAAGGAGAAGCAGAAGTATGCAAATCCGGTTGTGACAGAATGCATGCCCCTTGCCTGCTTTTATGATGCAGAAGAATACCATCAGGATTACCTGGATAAGAATCCGGCCGGCTACTGCCATATCAACCTGCTGGATGCAGACGAATTCATTGCAGAAGAAATGGGAGAGGAAAGTATATGTTAATGCATCATGCGTGTATGCTCTGTAATTTAAATCAGGTGTATCGTGTGATCCGTCTGCTGGATATGGATGAGGAGGAAGAACTTCGCTTGTCGGTGAAGCGCTCAGAAGACCCGCTTTGTGGTGCCCTGCGTCTGGCAGCCGCTGGAAATCAGATTGATTTTGCAGGGAGCAGAGAAGTCCGTTTTGTGATGGAAGAAGTATACCATCGGATGAATGGAATGCTGGCGGTGGATGACAGCGGGCAGCTCTTTAAAGATTTGAAAGATGCAAAAAGTGTGTTGTATATAGGGGATAACTGCGGAGAAATTGTGTTGGATAAACTGTTTATAGAAGAAATCCGGAAGCAGTATCCAGATCTTTCCGTTACATATGGAGTCAGAGGGGAACCGATTGTCAATGATGTGACGATTCTGGATGCCCGCATGACAGGAATGGAAAGAGTGGCAGAGGTGATCGAGAACGGAAGCGGAGCCCTTGGTACGGTACTGTCAGATACTTCTTTGCAATTTCGGAATGTGTTTGAAAAGGCGGATGTTATTATCAGCAAAGGTCAGGGCAATTTTGAAAGTCTCAGTGAATGCACCGACAAGAACATTTACCATTTGATGATGGTAAAATGTGAGAGAATCGCCGGGATTTTGAAGGCTCCAGTTGGAGAATTGATCTGCTGTCATGGAGTCCGGTGACAAAGAGAGCTTATCAAGTCTGTTTCGGACGTCTATTAAAGAATCAGAAAAGATACCCCATACTGCAACTATAACAAAGCTGCAGCATGGGGCTGTTTTTATTTCTGAATTTCTTTCCTCAGCACTTCTTTTGGCGGCTCAATTTCCAGAGCGATCGTGTGCTCGGTGAGCTCGGAAAGTGCCCGGATTTTCTTATTTAGGAGCGGGCGCATGCAATTCGGTACATGTTCCTGATGAGCCCGGTGGATGGCTACACATTCCTTGCAGTTGCCGTGGTAGCGGCAGGCTTTCTGGCAAGGGCAGTGATCCTTGTCCTTATATTCTTCCCGGAATGCGGAGGCAAACTCCTCCTGAAGCCGCAGTCCTTCGGCGCGGTCGCCACGGTGAAAGGCTTCCATTGCTTCTTTTTGTTTTGGATTTCCTTCGATGATCATAGGTATCCCTCCCTGAGTCCTGTTTCCCTTTGTACGGCCTTATTTTAGCACACTTTCGCTGCCTGTGGAAGTCAAAAGGAGAGGAGTAAGCGGCCGGTCCGTCAGAAGATAGAGTTCGTGGAGGGCACGGGTGATGGCCACATAGAGGAGCTTTGCGTCCTTTGGATGATCCTGATAGTGGTCTTCGTCCGGCTTCCACAGGATGACACAGTCAAACTCCAGACCTTTGGTCAGAGAGACCGGAAGCACCATGACACCGTTGTGGAAGCTGTTGTCGTCCTCTTCCAGAGGGATGCCAAGGCCGGATTTCAGCTCTGCGGCCTCTTCCGGCGTCCGGCAGATGACGGCGATGGTTTCAAACTTCTTTTCCCGGACGTGCCGGAGAGTCTCCTGCAGCTGGTAGAAGAGTCCGGAAGGCTCTGCCTGCAGAATGGATACCGGCTGACCATGGCGTATCACCGGATCGATCTGGTAGCCGCCCTGGGAAGCCCGCTGAAGGACCTGCCCTGCAAAGCGGGAAATTTCTATGGTATTCCGGTAACTTTTCAGCAGAAGGTAGAAGCTGTCCTTTGGAGAATCAAACATGGCTTCTTTGAGCTGTTCCCAGTCGTTCATGCCGGTCTCGTAGCGGATGTTCTGGGAGACGTCCCCCATAATGGTAAAGTAACAGTCATGAAGCATCTGCTTGAGGACATAATAGACGGTTTCACCGAAATCCTGAGCCTCATCGATAAAGATCTGGCTGAATACATCCTGATCCTGTTTTTGGAAGATCCGGCGGTAAATGAGGCCAAAGGCGGCCGCATCGTAAACATCGGTTTTCCCTTTTGAAACACCGGCTTTTGTCGCAGAAAAATCAAGAGAGGAATCCTGTTCTTCCAATTCGGTGAGAAATGCAAGGTAAAGTCCCGGAATCGTCCATTTGCGGACGGAGGAGTCGAAGTATTTACGGAATGCCTGGCGTTTGGCTTTCTTAAAATCGGATGACCGCTCGGTGCAGAGAAATTTCAGCCGGGAGAGAAGCCGTTCATTTAAGTGTTTCTCGAACTGATAGAGAGAATCTTCCGGGTGATAGCTTCTTGCCTCCAGCATGCTCTCCAGAGAGAGCACCACGCCCAGATCCGGATCCGTGATATCCGAAAGGTTCAGTGCTTCCTCGGTAAGTTCTGCCAGAAACCGGTCCAGTGCCCGGATAAAAGGCAGGTGGCTCTTGGTTTCCGCCTCCGGATAATCCGGAACGATTTGATACTGCTTTTTCCAGGCTTTCTCCATCAGATACGGGAAGATTTCATCCATCCGCATTTCGTGGATATGGTGGACATCCAGCTCCGGCAGACCGCTCCGGATATAGTGCAGGAGCATGTCGCTGCTTCCGATGATGCAGAACTCGGAGGGCTTGTAGAGATCTTCGTAGTTGTACAGAAGGTACGAGATCCGGTGGAGGGCCACCGTTGTTTTTCCGCTGCCGGCCACACCCTGGACGATGATATTTTTGCTGGGCAGATCCCGGATGATGGTATTCTGCTCCTTCTGGATGGTGGCGATGATATCCCCCAGCACGGCGTCCTTATTCTGAGAAAGATATTTCACCAGCAGGTCGTCATTGGCGGCGATATCATCATCGTAGTAGCCGTGCAGCGTGCCGTCGGAAATGTCGTAGGTCCGTTTCTGGTGGAGATCGATTTCCACATCGCTGGATCCGGGAACGGCGTAATGTCCGTTTCCCAGACTGTTTTCATAGTACAAATTGGCCACCGGAGCCCGCCAGTCCACGACAATCACGTCGGTCTGATTTTTCGAAATGCCGTTTTTCCCGATATAGCAGCATTCCGAGGCCTCGTAGGTCAGATCGTCGTAGACAATCCGCCCGAAATACGGCTGATGCAGCGCCGATCTGTTTTTGCGGAGGGTATTTTGCACATGCTCCAGAATATTCTGGCTTGCGACCAGCTGACCGTAGGAATCCCCCTCCCCCTTGCGGACAGCCTGAAACAACGCTGTAACCTCTTTTCGCGAGGCCTGTTCTCTGGCCTCATACAGCCGGATATTTTCCTGAATCACGGAAAGACAGCTTTCCAGATGCAGGAGTTCTTCTTGATAATCCTGATTCATCATGATCATTCCTTTCTTTTCCGGCCATCCCAAACACTGTCTTTCCATTATAGCAGGAGAACGATCGAAAGAAAATCCGAAAAAGTGGGATTTTTCCACTTTTTTTCAGGTATGATAAGTGAAAAGCTTTTCAGAAAATATGTTTCGGCGGAGGAAGACAGTGGACAACGAACGATATAACGAAATTGTGACAACATACAGCCCGATGGTGTACCGGATTGCACTCCACGACTGCAGAAATCATGCCGATGCAGAGGACGTCATGCAGAATGTATTTCTTCGGCTGTACCGGTTCGCACCGGAATTTCAAAGTGTGGAGCACCTGCGCAGATGGCTGATTCAGGTGACCGTCCGGGAATCCAGGCGCCTGTTTGCAAAGCCCTTCCGGAAACGGGAAGCACTTCTGGAAGAACTGCATCCGGGAGCGGACACATTGGTATCCGGAAGTCCGGCGGATCTGACGACAGAGGAGGGAGTTCTGGCGGATGTACTTTTGCTCCCAAGAAAATACAGAGTCGTCATTTATCTTTATTATTACGAAGAATATTCCATCAGAGAGATTGCAGGAATGCTTGGGAAAAAGGAATCCACCATTCAGACTCAGCTTGCGAGGGCGAGGAAGAAGTTAAAGCAGACATGGGAAATGGCGGATGGAAAGGAGAGATTACGTTATGAATCAGACAGACGGGTTCAGAGAAATGGAAATTTATAAAATGGCATGCACCAGGCTCAGGCCGGATCAACATGCAGTGAACAAGGTGATGCAGAGGAAGCGGGCGGCCAGAAGGCCGGCCCGGAGAAAGGCAGTGGTTCTTGCGGCGGCCTGCATTGGAATGTTTGCCTGCTCGATCGTAGGCACAGCGGCGGCCAGACAGTTTCAGGTGGAATTTTTTGCAGACGGGAAAGTCCTTCAGATTGGAGCCGGACTGGAGAAAAAAGGGGATCAGTATGTGATCCATACGGAAGAAGGAACCAGGACCAGCAGAGAAATGACAGAAGCAGAGAAACTTGGCGTGTCTGTGGTACGGCATGAAGATCAGCAGACTATCGGACTGGTTCTTGGGGAAGAAGAGCGGGATATTACGGAGGAAATCCGAAGGGATGGACAGTACGAAACCATCTGGGAGAAGGATGGGAAGACGTACCGCATTCAGGTGACGGACGCAGAACCGGAGCCAAACGTTACCATTACAGAAGAATAAAGAGCCAGGATGGATACAAAAGACGCCGGGAGGCGCCCGATTCGATCCGACAGGATCTCTTTTGAAGGGCAGACTTCCGGCGTCCGGTTTCGTTATTCCACTTGGGTTAAGGCCTCCTTTGGCGTCATATGGTACTTTTTCTTAAAGACCCGATAAAAATAAGAAAGGTTGTGAAATCCACTGGAAAAGGCCGCATCAATGACAGAATACCTGCCGCTTTGCAGCAGCTGCCAGGCCCTTTCCAGGCGGAGCGCATTGATGTACTCCGTACAGGTCATTCCCACATGGGTCTTAAAAAACCGCATAAAATGCGATTCACTGAAACAGCAGATTTCAGCAAGCGTGGAAATAGCAATGGGAGATTCCAGATGGAGATCAATGTAGTCCAGCACCAGCTTCAGCTTCTCGCTTTGCTCCCTGGAAGAAACGGAGGCCGTCTTTTGAAGGCGGAACGACCAGATCCGGTAAAATAACTCCAGAAACAAGGACTTCATCAAAAGCTCATAGCCCTCCTCCTGGGACTCATACAACTTGCTCAGACGGGACATCAGATCCCGCAGATGCGGATTCACAGAATGGCCGGAAGAAAACACATACGGAAACTGCACCTCCCGGTTTGCAAACGGACGAAGATACTTCATACTGCAGAGATCCGAACCACCCGCACCCGGAAAATTCATATGAAACACAAAGGACTCCGAAACCATCCGGCTCTCCGGGAACGAACCCGCAGAATGCAGCACACGCGGCGGCAGCAAAATCACATCCCCCTCCCCAACCGGATAATCACACAAATCAATATGATACACACACGAACCAGACCGGATCCAGGTAAACTCCGCCTCCTCATGCCAGTGCGCCGGCACCAGAGGAAACTCCTCCGACAACACCACATCATACTTCTCAAGCGGAAACAGCCGGTCCCCATGCCGCACACCCTCACGCTTCATCAAAAACGAACGATCACGAAGATCCATATCAGCACACATCCAATACACCTCCCAACCTGTTGAGCACTTATAGGTTTTTTTAGGGCTTATAGGACCTGAAAAGCAGAATCGTACAAAATAGTAAGATAATAATACAAGAAAAAAACAAAAAATGCAAGTATAATACAGTTAACCCTTTTGTTGGGGACGTGTACCGATGCAACGGAACCTGTCCCCAATGAAAAATTTCAGAATAGAGCGAGTTTTTAATATTGTATGAGAAAATGTGACAGTTCTAGGCGGCGATTTGGAGATGCCAGGGTACTGAAAAAAGTCAAAGGAGGAGTTTTGTTATGGCAAGAAAGTGGTGGCAGGATAAGGTAGTATATCAGATTTATCCAAGGAGTTTTCAGGATAGTAACGGGGATGGAATCGGTGATCTTCCGGGTATTATTTCTAGATTGGATTATCTGGCGGATCTTGGAGTGGACGCACTCTGGCTTTCGCCGGTGTGTCAGTCTCCGCAGGACGACAATGGGTACGACATTTCGGACTATCAAAATATTGATCCGATGTTTGGAACACTGGACGACATGGAGCAGTTGATTGCGGAAGCAAAAAAAAGAAATATCAAAATTATTATGGATCTGGTGCTGAACCATTCTTCCGATGAACACCGTTGGTTTCAGGAGGCGAAGAAAAGCAAGGATAATCCGTACCACGACTACTATGTCTGGCGTGATGGTGAGGAAGGAGTGCTCCCGAATGATATGAAGGCATCCTTTGGCGGTTCGGCCTGGGAATGGGTACCGGAGCTTGGTCAGTATTATTTCCATCAGTTTTCTGTAAAACAGCCTGACTTGAACTGGGAAAATCCAAAGGTCAGACGGGAGATTTACGATATGATTCTTTGGTGGATGGACAAAGGTGTTGGAGGATTCCGTCTGGATGTCATCGATCAGATTGCCAAAGAACCAGATAAGAAAATCACGACAAACGGTCCAAAACTGCATGAATTTCTGCGGGAGTTAAGTAAAGAAACATTCCAGAAGGCAGATCTGATTACGGTCGGTGAAACATGGGGCGCGGACCCGGAACGGGCAAAACGTTACAGCAATCCGGACGGCAGCGAATTTTCCATGGTATTCCAGTTTGAGCACGTGATGCTGGATCAGGAAGAAGGAAAAGAAAAATGGGACCTCAGCCCGCTTCCATTTGTGGAACTGAAGAAAAACTTTGCAAAATGGCAGAAAGAACTGCACGGAAGCGGCTGGAACAGCCTGTTTTGGAACAACCATGACCTTCCAAGAATCGTATCCAGATGGGGAAATGACAAAGAATACCGCGTAGAATCCGCCAAAATGCTTGCAACCATTCTACACGGAATGCAGGGAACTCCATATATTTATCAGGGAGAAGAACTGGGAATGACAAACGTAAGATTCCCGGATATTACCCATTACCGCGATATCGAGACACTCCATATGTACGAGGAGCGGCTCGAAGCAGGATACAAAAAAGAAGATATTATGAAATCCATTTACGCAAAAAGCCGCGATAACGCACGGACACCAATGCAGTGGAACGACAGCACAAACGCAGGATTTACCACAGGAACCCCATGGATCGAAGTCAATCCAAACTACACAGAAATCAATGCAGAAAATGAAACCAAAGATCCAGATTCTATTTACAACTACTATAAAAAGCTGATAAAATTACGGAAGGCAAACGAAATCTTCACAGAAGGAGAATTCCATCTCCTGCTTGAAGAAGACTCACAGATTTTTGCATACACACGCACAACTGAAACAGAAACAATGTGCGTCATCGCAAACTTTACAGCTACACCGGCACCATGCAGACTGATAGAAAAATGGAATAAAACAGAAAAACTGATACATAACTATAACACAGAAAACACAGACGGAATATTACGTCCGTACGAAGCAATAATCTATATTGACAGATAATTAAAAAACAACTGTATTTTGGGGACGTGTTCCGGTGCATCGGAACACGTCCCCGTAAAAGGGTGATGGTAACTATGTTGGAGCTGGATTATTTTGGGATTGATGGTGCTGTTGGAGGGAATCAGGACTGGTTTTCGAATGTAGTGATGCATATTGGTGGCTGTGCAGCAGCGGCGGCTTGTGATACGTGTATTTATTTTGGAAAGAGATTTGGAAATACAGGATGGTATCCGTTTGACATTGAAAATCTGAATAAGGATGACTATGTTGTGTTCAGCCAGATGATGAAGCCGTATATCAAGCCGCGGGTTGGAGGCGTGAAGAATCCGGAGTGGTTTGTGGATGGTTTTTCACGGTATCTTGAGGATCATCCGGATCCGGAAAGGCCGAAACTTCGGATGGAGATTTTGTGGGGCGGAGAGCCGGAAGGAAAAGCGAAGGAGGCTTTGAAGGAGCGGATGGATAGAGGGTATCCGGTGCCGTTTCTGCTTTTACGTCATCAAAACCGGGAGGTGTTTGAGGATTATATCTGGCACTGGTTTATGGTGATAGGCTATGAGGAGATGGAGAAGGATTTTCTGATTCAGACGGCGACTTACGGAGAGAAGAAGGCTTTTTCCTTTCACGAGATCTGGAATACGGGCTGTGAGGAGAAGGGCGGTATGATTTTGTATGAGCTGTCCGAAAAGTAATGGCCGGAATTATGCAGGCCGAGCCTTCCGGATTGTATTACAGAAAAGAGGTTGACGTCAGAGTGTGGCGGCTTGCCTGCCGCAGAGGAGTGTGTTACAATCGTTTTAGCCTAATAAAGATAAAGGAGAGAAATGATATGGCAAATCCAGTAGTTACGTTTGAGATGGAGAACGGGGATATCATCAAGGCGGAGTTATATCCGGAAATTGCCCCGAATACAGTTCGAAATTTTGTGTCTCTTGCAGGAAAGGGATTTTATGATGGATTGATTTTCCACAGAGTTATCCGTGGATTTATGATTCAGGGAGGATGCCCGAATGGTACAGGTATGGGCGGCCCTGGTTATTCCATTAAGGGTGAGTTTGCGCAGAATGGTGTGACAAATGATCTGAAGCATACGCCGGGTGTGCTTTCCATGGCACGTGCGATGCATCCGGATTCTGCGGGAAGCCAGTTTTTTATTATGCATGAAGCGGCTCCGCATCTGGACGGCGCTTACGCAGCATTTGGAAAGGTGACAGAGGGAATGGACGTGGTCAATAAGATTGCTGAGACAGCGACAGACTACAGTGACCGTCCGCTGGAAACCCAGAGAATGAAAAAAGTTACGGTGGAGACATTCGGCGAAGAATATCCGGAACCGGAAACGATCTAGGTTAAAAGGAACAGGAAGATGAAAAAGAAAATCGACTATGAAAACTGGGATCGAAAAGAGATTTATGAATTGTTTCACGGCTATCTTTTTTATCTGACAGTTGAGATTGATATTACGGAATTCCTGGAGACGATTCATAAACATCAATGGAAATTTTATCCTTCTATCTGTTATTGTATTACCAAGACAGTCAATTTGGATGAAAGATACCGGTATGCAAAAGTGGACGGTCAAGTCTGCGTATGGGATCATGTGAATACTCATTATACTTTGATGCGCAAGAACACGGATCATCTTTTTACACATCAACGGACAGGATACCAGGAGGATTTCCAGAAGTTCTATGAGGCGTTTTTAAAGGATAAGAAAGAAGCGGAAAAATGCAGCAGCCTGTATGCCTATCAGCAAAAGGCGATGGATGACGTGCATATTTCCACGATGCCGAATACTGTTTACACGAGTCTTTCGTACGCCAAGCCGAATTCTTTTACAAAGTATGGAACGGACAAAGTCAGTTACATTCCTTTTGTGATGATTGGAAAGTATCATGAGGAAAACGGACGGATGAAAATGCCTGTAACAGTAGAGTTTCACCATGCGGTAAATGACGGGTGGCATGCAGAGAATTTTTTCCGGCTGCTAGAAGAGTGCTGCAGAGGTTTTCAGCAAGAAAAGGAAGACGAAATGCACGATTAGAGAGAGATGTGAGCTGTTGCTGGTTCTGGCGGCAGCTCTTTTTCCATTTTACTAATGACCGGGAATGTGGTACACTATACGAAATATGGTGAAAAATGAAGAAGTAAGAGGTTGACTGCAGATGAGTATGGTAAAAACCGACAAGCTTGTATTTGAATATGAGAAACGAGACGAGGAAGGAAATGTCATCGGGAAGCAGCGGGCCATTGATGAGGTAGATCTGGAGATTGAAAAGGGGCAGTTTATTGCCATTTTGGGACACAATGGTTCCGGAAAATCCACGTTTGCAAAGCATATCAATGCGCTTTTAATTCCGGGAGGCGGCACGATGTGGGTCGGCGGCCGGGATACCAAAGATGAGGATGAGCTGTGGAACATCCGCCAGAGTGCGGGGATGGTGTTCCAGAATCCGGACAATCAGATCATTGCCACGGTGGTGGAAGAGGATGTTGGATTCGGCCCGGAGAATCTGGGTGTGCCGTCAAAGGAGATCTGGAAAAGAGTAGAGGATGCGCTGGAAAAAGTAGGTATGCTGGAATATCGTTACAGTTCGCCGAACAAGCTTTCCGGCGGACAGAAGCAGCGGGTGGCAATTGCAGGTGTGGTTGCCATGCGGCCGGAGTGTATTGTGCTGGATGAGCCGACGGCGATGCTGGATCCGAATGGCCGGAAGGAAGTGATCCGGACGGTCCGGGATCTGCAGCGGCAGGAGAAGGTGACGGTCATTTTGATCACCCATTATATGGAAGAGGTGACGGATGCCGACTATATTTATGTAATGGATAAAGGGAAAGTCGTCATGCAGGGAAATCCAACGCAGATCTTCTCGCAGGTGGATCTGTTAAAGCATTACCGCCTGGATGTGCCGCAGGCGACAGCAGTGGCGGATGCGCTGATTAAAAAAGGATTTCCGGTTTCCGCGGGAACGCTGACGAGACAGAAGCTTTGTCAGGAGGTTTGTGTCCTTGCAAAGGAGAGAGGAGTTCTTCAGAATTCCCTGCCGCCGGAAGTGGTCAAAGATCACGCGCGTACCCGACCGGACGGGGAGCCGATTTTAAGTCTTCGCGGGCTGAATTATGTCTACAGTCCGGGAACTGCCTACGAAAAGCAGGCCATGAAGGATGTCAATCTGGATATCTGGCAGGGCGAATTTATTGGCATCATCGGACATACCGGATCAGGGAAATCTACACTGATCCAGCATCTGGACGGTCTGATCCGTGCTACCGGCGGAGAATTGTATTTTGACGGTGAAAATATTTATAAAGAGGGTTACTCTATGAAAGCTCTCCGGCAGCAGGTGGGACTGGTGTTCCAGTATCCGGAGCATCAGCTCTTTGAAGCGGATGTATTAAGCGATGTCTGCTTCGGCCCGAAAAATCAGGGGCTTTCCGAGGAGGAATGTAAGAAGAGAGCAAAAGAGGCACTGGAGATGGTTGGTTTTCCAGAGTCTTTATACAATGCATCTCCGTTCGATCTTTCCGGAGGACAAAAGAGAAGGGCGGCCATTGCAGGTGTCCTTGCCATGCGCCCGAAGGTGCTGGTACTGGACGAGCCGACAGCGGGACTGGACCCGAAAGGACGGGATGACATTCTGGATCAGATTGCACTGCTCCAGAAGACCACCCATATGACAGTAATTCTGGTTTCCCACAGTATGGAGGACGTTGCCAAATATGTGGACCGGATCATTGTCATGAATCACGGAGAAAAGATTTTTGATGACACACCGAAACAGGTTTTCCTACATTATAAACGGCTGGAGGAAGTGGGACTTGCCGCACCGGAAGTGACATATCTTATGCACGAACTGCGTGAAGCAGGCGTCCCGGTTTCCACAGATATCACCCTTGTGGAGGAAGCAGCCGATGAAATAGAAAGGGTATTAAAACAATGATACGAGATATTACAATAGGCCAGTATTATCCGGCGAAGAGCCCTGTTCATAAACTGGACCCGCGTGTAAAGATTGTCAGTACACTGTTGTATCTGATTTCGCTATTTTTATTCCGGAGTATTCCGGGCTATCTGATTGCCACGATCTTTCTCTTTGGATGCATCAAATTGTCCAAAGTTCCGGTAAAATATATTCTCAAAGGATTGAAGCCGATCTTCATTCTGCTGCTGATTACGATTCTCTTCAATCTGTTTTTGACAACCGGTGGCAGAACTCTGGTTCACATCTGGATGTTCCGGGTGACGGAAGAAGGGCTTCGGACAGCAGTTTACATGGCAATCCGTCTGATTTATCTGATCATGGGTGCATCTTTGATGACGTTCACGACAACGCCGACGGCACTGACCGATGCCATCGAAAGTCTCTTGCGTCCGCTGAATCATCTGCATGTGCCGGTACATGAAATCGCCATGATGATGTCCATTGCGCTTCGGTTTATTCCGATTCTTCTGGAGGAGACGGACAAGATTATGAAAGCCCAGATCGCAAGGGGAGCGGATCTGGACAGCGGAAATATTATCCAGAAGGCCAAAGCCATGATTCCAATTCTCGTGCCGCTGTTTGTCTCGGCGTTCCGGAGAGCCAATGACCTTGCCATGGCAATGGAGTCCAGGTGCTATCGTGGCGGCGAAGGAAGAACAAAGATGAAGCCGCTTGTCTACAGCAGCCAGGATATCCGCGCGTATGTGATCGTAATCGTATACATGGTCGTTGCGGTGGGAGCAGGAAGATTTCTTCCGTTTCATATCTGGATTTTTTAATGCAAAGGAAAGCATTCTCAGTGGGAGGGTGCAAAACAAGAATAAAACTTATATATCAGAAAAAGAATCTTTTTACCGGCAAAACGGTAAAACAGATTCTTTTTTTGATACAATGGAAACATGATAGACAGGTGTCATGTTTTGTGTGCTATAGTCAAGGAAAAAGAGGAGGAGACAAGATGAGATATGAGTGGATGGATGCGTACTTGTTAAAAACGCGGGGCGTGACGAAAGATTATCAGCCGGTCTGGAACTGGATCCGATACCATGTGGGCGGAAAAATGTTTGCAGCCATCTGTCTGGATCAGGAGAAGCGCCCTTATTATATTAATCTGAAGCTGGAACCGGTAAAAGGTGAGGTATTCCGAAGCCAGTACGAAGACATTTTGCCGGGATACTATTCCGACAAAATCAACTGGAACTCGATCCGCACGGACGGGGAGGTGCCGGATGACCTGATGAAAGACATGCTGGATGAATCGTACCGCCTGGTACTGGAAGGATTCAGCCGGAAACGGCAGCGGGAAATTCTGGGTATCACCTGTTGTGGTGCAGAATGTTATACGTGCAGCTGTTATGGTTCCATCTGCGGGGGATGCAATGAGCTTTCCGGAAAAGTATTCCACGCTCCGAAGGGAAAGGCCTGCCCGATTTACCGGTGCGCCGTTTACAAAAAGTACCGTACCAGCTGTGCCGGATGTGAGGATCTGCCGTGTGAAATCTGGAGGACAACAAAAGACCCGGAATTGGATGAGGCGGAATTTGAAGCTGATATCCGTCAGAGGATGGAGAATCTGAAAAGAGCATACGAAGATGGCATTTGATTATAAGAAAGAATGCAAAAATGCTACCTTCCGACAGACGATCAGGAAAGCAGAAGAACGCTTAAACCAGTAAAAAGGCGCCGGTCCTGCCAAGGCAGAAGGGAATTTCTGACCTCAGCAGAACTGGCGCCATTGTTATGTATGTGTCTCTATTCTGAAATAGATCCGGTTGGCCGGTTGGAAACCGGAATGCCGTTAACTTCCACGCTGTCACTGAGCTGAATGACAAGGTATGGGATGCCGTCAATCAATTTTGTTTCCACCAGATCAGTCCGGTCCGGATTTACCTTGATGACCACATCCGGAGTCTTGACCTCGAAGGTTCGGGTGTTGGCCACGTTGGACGCCAGAAGAGACGGCGTGTCCCCGGCAGCAGCATCAAATTCCCGGTCAAACTGTTCCAGATTTTCCTCTCTGGCGCCGCTTCGCTCCAGAAGTTTCTTCACATCCGTCTTGTCCAGACGCAGTGGCTCCGGCTCATCTTTATGCTCTTCAATCATTTCTGTCAGATTCTCATGAAGTGTCTTGACCGTGTCAAAATTGCAGGAATCCCCAAGGGTATCACTGACCAGATACTGGAAGGTGGATTTCTGATCCCCTGCAGGCATCGGCACATGACAGCCAAGGACATTGTCAATCAGATCATCCTGAAATTCTTTTGCGTTTTTCGAATAATACAGAAGACTGTGGATGTCCGTGGAGCGGTCGTTAAAGGCCGGGAACAAAAATCCGATATCCGGCATTTCCACGATCCAGTCACGGATCCGGTCCTCAATATGATTGGTCTCCGAATTATAGCAGAGCCCTGCTTTGGAAAGCTTCACCGGGCAGATGCTGCAAAGGAGAAATTCATATACTTCGTCTGAAGCATCAAACATTTCTTCCCCGTCGGAAGATTTTCCAGGCACATCGTAGTTTGCATGAATCAGAATAATATAATAATTTTCCCCATAATTATAAAAATCGATAATCTTTTGATAAAACTCGTCCAGAAGAGAATCATCCTGAAGTTTACTGTCCCGAAGTCTCAGAAGAAACTCCTGGGTGCCGCCGGAAGTTTCCTGCTCCAGCGGGAACTCCATATCCATCAGATTTTTCCCGATTCCTCCGGAAAGCGTCTTCTTAAACAGATCAAAATATTTAAACATTTCCTCCTCCGGGAGAGAAAGGAACGCATCTTTTGATTTCGTCTTTATCGTCTTTTCCCCGTCTACATAACAGCCACAGATCCGCGTAATGGCACAGTTGGCAGGAGAAAACTGCTTTTTAATTTCTGCGATTTCTTTTTTATTCATGTTCGTTCACCTCGCAGATTATCTTATCATGGATGAAGAAAATGTACAAGAAAAAGGCAGATTCTTTGGCCGCGGTGTGTTAAAATGAAGAAAGCAAACAGACGAAGGGGATCAGAACGTGAAACGAATCAAACTGACCGTCGCATACGACGGCACCAACTACTGCGGCTGGCAGGTACAGCCAAACGGAATCACAATTGAAGAAGTACTGAATAAAAAACTCAGCAAACTTACCGGAGAAGATATTCACATCATCGGAGCAAGCAGAACCGACTCCGGCGTCCACGCCCTTGGAAATGTGGCAGTTTTTGATACAACAAGTACAATTCCACCGGAACGGTTTGCCTATGCCATCAACCAGAGACTGCCCGAGGACATTGTAGTCACACAGTCCGAGGAAGTTCCTATGGATTGGCACCCAAGGTATCAGGACTGCATAAAATACTACGAATACCACATTCTCAACAGATCACTCCCGGATCCGCTGAAACGCCTGACCACAAGCCACGTCTCCTTCCCGCTGGATGAGGCCAAAATGCAGGAGGCGGCCAATTACCTCATCGGTACACACGATTTCAAAAGCTTCTGCAATATCCGCACAAACACGGACGACACCGTACGCACCATTTACAGTCTCGACGTTGTCCGGGACGGAGAAGAAATCACCATCTACATCAGCGGAAACGGCTTCCTCTACAACATGGTACGCATCATCGCCGGCACACTCATCCGCGTAGGCCGAGGATTCTATCAGCCAGAACAAGTCAAAGAAATCCTTGAAACAAAAGAACGAACTGAAGCCGGCGTCACCGCACCACCACAAGGCCTCAGACTTGCAAAAATAAAATATTCATCGGGGACGTGTTCCGATTCAAAGGTACACGACGTAAATGAGTAAAAAATGGCCTCCAGCCCAGTAAAATCAAGGGCTGGAGCTAATTGTCAGATAATTTTCACTGGGGACGTGTTCCGGTGCATCGGAACACGTCCCCGGAAAGGAGGAGCGATGGGGAAGATCTATTTTGATAATGGGAGTACGTCGTTTCCGAAGGCGCCGGGTGTGGCCCGTGCGATGGCGGAGTTTCTGGAGCGGGGTGCGTTTAATATTAATCGTGGCGGCTACGAGGGGGCTTATGAGCTGGCAGGCCGGGTGCTGTATACGCGTGAGATGCTTGCGAAGCTGTTTCATGCGGAAAGTTCCAGACAGGTGATTTTTACCCCGGGAATCACATGGTCTTTGAACATGTTTTTAAATGGATTTTTGAGGGAGGGGGATCATGTGGTGGTCTCCGGCATGGAGCATAATGGTGTGATGCGTCCGCTGGAACAGCTGAGGAAGACGAAGGGAATTTCTTATGATGTGGCAAGGTCGTCGTCAGAGGGCGAGGTGACAGCTGAGGCCGTGGAGGAGAAGATCGGTCCGAAGACAAGGCTGGTGCTTGTGCTGCATGCTTCCAATGTGTGCGGAACGGTGCTTCCGATTGAAGAGATCGGGGAGGTCTGCAAACGGCATGATGTCTTTTTTGCGGTGGATACGGCTCAGAGTGCGGGGACACTTTCCATTGACATGCAGAAGGCAAACATCGATTTTCTGGGATTTACCGGGCATAAGGGGATCAAAGGCCCGCAGGGGATCGGCGGCTTTTTGATTTCGCCGGAGCTGGATGCATGTGTCCGACCGGTGATTCTCGGCGGAACGGGAAGTCATTCGGATCTGCTGTCCCAACCGGAAGAACTGCCGGATAAGTACGAGAGCGGAACGATGAATCTTCCGGGAATCATCGGGCTCCATGCGGCTCTTTCCTATCTGGAAGAAACGGGAATCGATGTGATCCGAAGGGAAAAGGAACAGCTGACCGCCCGGTTCCTGGATGGAGTCAGGGAGATACCGGGCGTTCGGGTGATCGGAAAGCAGACGATGGAGCACCGGACAGCAGTAGTTTCCCTTGATTTCCCGGAGATGGACAATGCGATTGCGGCATTTCTTCTGGAGCAGGAGTACGGGATCATGACGCGGGTCGGTCTGCATTGTGCTCCGCTGGCTCACCAGAGTCTTGGAACCTTTCCAAAAGGGACGGTGCGGTTTTCTTTCAGCGAGCAAAATACGGAAGAAGAAATTGTCAGAGGAATTGAAGCAGTGAAGCGGATCACAGAAAATAGAAATTATCTATAAATACCTGTAATGATGTGAAAAAACGATAGCGTAATCTGCCGGACGAAATTGAAGCAGTTCCGAAAACATGTTACCCTTAACGTAAGAGAAACATTGGCAGACAAAAGGCGCGGCTTACCAGCAGCCGTGCCTTTGTTTCGTGACAAAGGAGGAAAAGAAATGGCAGATTATCATCAGATGTGGAAAGATCTTGGAATGGACGTAGAGACCCACGATCAGCTCTGCGAAGTGCTTCCGCAGGCGTTTGGAGATGTGTATCTTTCCCAGGAAAACAGACCGGAAGGAATGGATTATTATAATTTTGTTGTTGCGGAAATTCACGGCGTTCGTCCGGCAGAACTGATTGAGCATCAGAAAAAAGGCGGAAAAGTGTTTGGAACATTTTGCGTCTATGTACCGGATGAAATTGTGTTTGCGGCAGACGCGATTGCAACGGGACTGTGCGGCGGTTCCCAGTTCTGGGTTCCGGGCGGTGAGAAGGTGCTGCCGACCAATACCTGCCCGCTGATCAAGGCCTCTGTAGGGGCTAGACTGGATAGAACCTGTCCGTTCTTCCGGATTGCGGACATGTATGTCGGTGAGACGACCTGCGACGGAAAGAAGAAAGCATGGGAAATTCTGGCGGAAGATGTGCCGGTCCATGTCATGGATCTTCCGCAGATGAAGCGGGAAAAGGACATCAAAGCATGGGCAGATGAGATCCGTATTTTCCGGGGCGTAGTTGAAGAGATGACAGGCAATCAGGTGACGGCAGAATCTCTGCACAATGCCATTGTTCTGATCAATAATAAGAGACGGGCACTTTCCAGACTGTATGATTTAAGAAAAAATGAAAAACTTCCGATCAGCGGAAAGGATGCCCTTTTGATTTCCCAGATTGCATTCTATGATGATCCGACCCGGTTTACCGAGATGACAAACAAGCTTTGCGATGAGCTGGATCAGAGAGTCAAAGACGGCGTCAGCGTATTCCCGGAAGGAACAAAGAGAATCATGCTGACAGGTACTCCGCTTGCGATTCCGAACTGGAAGCTTCACAACCTGGTAGAAACAAGCGGCGGTGCGGTAGTCTGTGAAGAAATGTGTACAGGTACCCGGTACTTTGAACGTCTTGTGGACGAAGCAGAGGGAACGGTGGATGAGCAGATCGACCATCTGGCAGAGCGGTATATGGGCATCAACTGTGCATGCTTTACACCGAACTCCGCACGAATCGACGATATTATCCGTCTTGCAAAGGAATATAAGGTAGACGGAATTATTGACGTGAACCTGAAATTCTGCAGCCTGTATGACTGTGAAGGATACCATGTAGAAAAAGCGCTGAAAGAGGCAGGTATCCCGGTACTTGGCATTGAAACGGATTATACGGACAGTGACGCGCAGCAGCTTCGTACCAGAATCAGCGCATTTATTGAAATGTTAAACAGCTAAAGAAAGCTGGTGCAGGCATGATTTCATATTATGTGCTTTTTCCCAATCACGATAATGGGATGCGGCTTTACCGGGAAATGAAAGAAAACGGTCTGAAATGTACGATTGCTCCGACTCCGCGCGAGGCGAGCAAGTGCTGCGGCATTTCACTTCTTGTAAAAAAAGAAGATCTGGATCAGATCAGGCAGATTGTGAAAGAAAAACAGATTGAAATTCTTCAGATTGCAGAAATCAAAAAGGATATCGATCCCAACAGGGACCGGTATTGCTGAAAAACAGGCGGGGACGCAAATAAGCGTCCCCAAATCATGGTGGAGGGAATGAAACATGAATTACGTAGGAATCGACATCGGATCAACCGCTTCCAAGGTTGTGGTAAGAGGGGATGCAAATGCGCATTTCGTACTTCCGACCGGATGGAGCAGTAAGGAGACGACGAAGAAGATAAAAGAACATTTAAAAGAGCTGGGAGCAGACGTGGAAAACGACGACACCCGCGTTGTTGCTACCGGATACGGACGTGTGGCTGTGGATTTTGCAGATCATGTGATCACAGAGATCACATGCCATGCAAGAGGAGGACGGGAACTGGCACACGGAGACTGTGCAGTCATTGATGTGGGCGGACAGGACACGAAAGTCATCATGGTGGAACAGGGCATGGTCGTGGACTTCCTGATGAATGACAAATGTTCGGCGGGAACCGGAAAATTCCTGGAGATTATGGCTAACCGTCTGGGCGTGACCATCGACGAACTGTTTGAGATGGCAGCAGCAGGGGAGGTCCTCCCGATCAGCTCCCTGTGCACGGTATTCGCTGAATCCGAGGTCATCAACTACATCGGTGAGGGGCAGAAACGGGAAAATATCGCTGCCGGAGTCGTAGATTCGGTGGCTGCAAAAGTAGCCCAGCTGGCACAGAGAAAGGAACTTCCGGATCATATCATCCTGACCGGAGGACTGAGCCACAGCATCTATTTCACAGATATTCTCAGTAAAAAAATCGGCAAAAAAGTAGAACCGACGGAAAACGGACGCTATGCAGGAGCCCTGGGCGCATCTTATCTGGCGGAAGAAAAAAAGAAAAGATAAAGAGAGCACACTTGACGAATTCCCTCGACAACAGGTATGATAACAGAGAAGATTGGGAGGGAATTGCATGAAAATTTCAACAAAAGGAAGATATGCACTCAGGTTGATGCTGGATCTGGCTCTCCATGATCAGGAAAAACCAATCCGGCTCAAAGACGTAGCCGCGCGGCAGGAAATTTCTGTCAAATATCTGGAAAGCATTGCAGGAGTACTCGCAAAAGCAGGGTATATCCGAAGCCTTAGGGGAGCACAGGGCGGCTATTTTTTAAAATACAGTGCAGAACAATATAAAGTTGGCGATATTCTGAGGCTGACAGAAGGAAGCATGGCACCGGTAGACTGCCTCGAAACAGAAGAGAACCACTGCCCGCGCGCAGAAACATGTACCACACTCCGCCTCTGGAAAGAACTCGACACCGCAGTCAAAAGCGTAATCGATCACTACACACTCGCCGATCTCGTAACATGGGAAAAACAAAAAGGAAACGAATACATTATTTAACAGAAAAAAAGACCACGATGGCGGAAAAAAAGCAAATAAATAATAAATTAAATAATAAATTAAATAAAGATCAATAAGAATTAAAACGAACTAATAAGTGATAATCAGAAGTAGTAAGTACTAATAAGAACGGGTAAAAGAAAGAGGACATTTGTCCTCTTTTTCTTTTACCCGTTCCAATAGAAAACAACAAAAACCCCTTGACAAAGAGAAACAGATACCATATAATTCCTATAAAATTTATAGGAAATCAACTCATTGGGGACAGGTTCCGGTGCATCGGAACACGTCCCCGAAATAGAAAGAAGGGATTTACATGACTGTTTTTAGTAGTGTTTTGGATCTGGTGGGTGGTACGCCGCTTTTGGAAGCGAAGAATCTTGAGAGGGAGCTTGGTCTGAAGGCGAAGATCCTGATGAAGCTTGAGTATTTGAATCCGGCTGGAAGTGTGAAGGATCGGATTGCGAGGGCGATGATTCTGGATGCCAGAGAGAAAGGGCTTTTGAAGGAGGGGGCTACGTTAATTGAGCCGACTTCTGGAAATACGGGGATTGGTCTTGCTTCGATGGCAGCGTCTCTTGGATATCGGCTGATTTTGACGATGCCGGAGACAATGAGTGTTGAGCGGAGAAATATCCTGAAGGCGTACGGGGCTGAGATTGTTCTGACAGATGGTGCTCGTGGGATGACAGGGGCAATTGAGAAGGCAAAGGAGCTTGCGCAGGAGATCTCGGACAGTTTTATTCCGGGGCAGTTTGAGAATCCGGTGAATCCAAAGGCACACATTGAGACGACAGGGCCTGAGATCTGGGAGGATACGAAAGGGAAGGTCGATATTTTCGTAGCAGGTGTCGGAACAGGCGGAACCATCACAGGTGTGGGTACCTATCTGAAAGAGAAAAATCCGAATGCGAAGATTGTGGCGATGGAGCCTTCGGATTCTCCGGTGCTTTCCGGAGGAAAGCCGGGCCCGCACAAACTGCAGGGGATCGGCGCGGGATTCGTCCCGGAGACGCTGGATACGGAAATTTATGATGAGATTCTTACCATCGGTTCAGAGGAAGCATTTTCCGGTGCGCGCCAGATTGCGCAGAAGGAAGGCGTTCTGGTGGGAATTTCTTCCGGTGCGGCTTTTGCGGCGGCAGTGAAGCTTGCAAAACGGCCGGAAAATGAAGGAAAGACGATTGTTGTCCTGCTTCCGGATTCAGGAGACCGGTACTACTCCACTCCGTTGTTTACCGCATAGAGAATCCGAATAACAGGCCAGAAAATAAAAAAGCAGCGAAAGGAAAGACAGAGTATGGAAAAAAATTTGACAAGAGACAAAAGAAACCTGAAATTTGAAACATTGCAGCTTCATGTTGGACAGGAGCAGGCGGATCCGGCTACAGACGCAAGAGCAGTGCCGATTTACCAGACAACCTCCTACGTGTTTCATGACTGCCGGGATGCCGAGGATCGTTTCAGCCTGAAGGCGGAAGGAAATATTTACGGCCGTCTGACCAATCCGACCCAGGCAGTGTTTGAGCAGAGAATGGCTGCTCTGGAAGGCGGTTCGGTAGCGCTTGCGGTTGCATCCGGTGCGGCAGCGATCTGCTATACGTTTCAGGGCCTTGCCGGACAGGGGGATCACATCGTGGCGGCAAAAAATATTTACGGCGGAACATACAATCTGCTGGCCCATACTCTGCCGGAATATGGAATCACAACGACATTTGTAGATCCATTTCAAACAGGAGCGTTTGAAGATGCGATTCAGGAAAATACAAAGGCCGTTTTTATTGAAACTCTGGGAAATCCAAACTCGGACATCACGGATATTAAGGCGGCGGCAGAGGCGGCTCATGCCCATGGGATTCCGCTTGTGATTGACAATACGTTCGGAACGCCGTATCTGATTCGGCCGATTGAACACGGAGCAGATATTGTAGTTCATTCGGCGACAAAATTTATCGGAGGCCACGGGACAAGCCTTGGCGGAATTATCGTGGAGAGCGGAGCATTTGACTGGGAAGCATCCGGAAAATTCCCGTCTCTGACAGAGCCAAACGCAAGTTATCATGGCGTGGTATTTTCCAAAGCCGCGCCGCAGGCGGTGTTTATCACAAAACTTCGTGCTATTGTTCTGCGTGATATGGGAGCAGCAATTTCTCCATTTAACGCCTTTTTACTGCTTCAGGGACTGGAAACCTTGTCTCTCCGTGTGGAACGTCATGTGGAGAATGCCCTGCAGGTTGTACGGTATCTGAATCAGCATCCGATGGTGGAATGTGTCCATCATCCTGCTGTAACGGAAGAGGAAGATCAGAAACGGCTGTATAAAGCCTACTTCCCGAAAGGCGGCGCTTCGATCTTCACTTTTGAAATCAAAGGCGGCGCAGAAGAAGCAAGGAAATTTATCGACAGCCTGGAAATTTTCTCCCTCCTTGCAAATGTGGCGGATGTTAAATCACTGGCAATCCATCCGGCTTCCACAACACATTCACAGCTGAATGAGGAAGAATTAAAAGAACAGGGTATCCGTCCGAATACGATCCGTCTTTCCATTGGAACGGAGCATATTGATGATATTATCGAAGATCTGGAGACGGCATTTGAGAGAATAAAATAGGAAAATAAGTATAGGAAGAGTTTTGGACAAGAAAGTTCGGAACTCTTCTTTTTGTATTCAAACAGCAGGATGAAAATTGTGAAAAATGTATATTACAAATGTCACAACTTGAATGATAATTGTAATAAGTTTACAAAAGCAAATTGACTTTTAGTATTCCAATGATATGATAAAGATAGTATTCAGACGGAAAAGGAGGGCTTTATGAAAAAGAAAAAAATCATGGTAGCAGGACATATTTCCCTCGATATTACTCCAGAATTCCACAATTCCGGAACACAAAAATTTTCGGAAATTCTAAGACAGGGGAAGCTTGTCAATGTGGGGCCTGCCCAGATGACATTGGGAGGTGCGGTTTCCAATACCGGACTTGCTTTGCAGAAGCTGGGGGCGGATGTGATTCTGACAGCAAAAATCGGGACAGATCTTTTCGGGGATATCATGATGAAAAAGCTGGAGGAGTACGGATGCCCGATGCATTTGATCCGGGATGAAGAGGGAGCCACTTCTTATACGATTGTGCTTGCTCCAAAAGGAAGCGACAGGGCATTTCTGCATGATCCAGGCAGTAATCACACGTTCTGTGCAGACGACCTGGACTGGGAGGAAGTAAAAAAGGTGGATTATTTTCACTTTGGGTATCCGACTTTGATGCGCCGGTTTTATGAAAATGATGGGGCAGGACTGGTAAAGCTGTATAAAGCGGTAAAGTCCGCAGGTCTTACTTCTTCTTTGGACCTCGCAGCTGTTGACCCGGAATCCGAATCGGGACAGTGTGACTGGGAAAGTATCTTAAAACAAGTGCTTCCATATGTGGACTTTTTCGTGCCGAGTATCGAAGAGCTTGCTTATATGGTGGATCGTGAAAAATATCAGGAATGGCAGGAAAGAGCAGAAGGCGAGGATATTGTATCGATTCTTTCTCTTAGCAAAGATGTCCGGCCTCTGGCTGAGAAAGTACTGTCCTATGGATGCGGTGCTGTCTTGTTAAAATGCGGTGCGGCAGGTATGTACTTAAAGACTTCGGGAAAAGAGAGAATGAGGAACGTGGATGCTGACTTGGAAGGCTGGGAAAATACAGAACTTTTTGAAGACAGCTTCGTCCCTGAACGGATTTTGTCCGGAACCGGAGCGGGCGACACCAGTATTGCGGCATTTCTGTATGCTGCCATGCAGGGATGTACACCAAAAGAAAGTGTTGAATACGCTGCGGCGACCGGTGCGTGCTGCGTATCAACATACGATACGATCAGCGGCTTAAAGTCTTTCGCGGAATTAAGGGAAAAGATACAAAATGGCTGGAAAAAGCAGAAGATTATGAAAGAATAGGAGGAAAATAACAATGATTGTATCCATGAAAACCGTCTTAGACATAGCGGATGCAGAAAATATGGCGATTGGGGCCTTCAATGTTACAGAACTGGAAGGAATCCAGGCAGTATTGGGGGCGGCAGAAGAGCTGGGACAACCGGTAATTCTTCAATTTGCTCCGGTACATGAAGAGTATATCTCTTTGAAAACGCTCGGACCGATTATGGTATTGATGGCTGACAAGGCAAAAGTACCGGTATGCGTTCATCTGGATCACTGCGACAATTTTGACATGATCCGGGAGGCGCTGGATATGGGATTTTCCTCTGTCATGTATGACGGATCCATGCTGCCGTATGAGAAAAACTGTGCATATACGAAAACTGCGGTAGAAATCGCTCAAATGTACGGCGCATCTGTGGAGGCTGAAATCGGCGCAATGAACAGTGAAGATGGAAAGGCACAGAATGACTGCTATACAGATCCGAAAGAGGCGGGAAATTTTGTCAAAGCGACTGGCATCGATGCGCTTGCATGTTCCTTCGGAACCGTCCACGGCTTATATACAGCGGAACCGAAGCTGGATTTTGACCGGATTGAGAAAATCCGGGAGACGATTGGAATTCCGATTGTCATGCACGGCGGAAGCGGAGTCAGCGATGAGGATTTCAGAAAATGCATTGACCGGGGTGTAAGAAAAATAAATTATTATACTTATCGCGCAAAAGCAGGCGGTGAATATGTAAAACAGAAATGCATGGAAACAGATGGACCGGTATTTTTCCATGATATCACATGCTGGGCAAGAGACTGCATGAAAGAGGATGTTCTTCATGCCATGCGTGTTTTTTCCGGATGCAAATAGGAGGGATAAAGAAATGAAACGTTCCGAAATTAATCAGGCATTAAAAAATATGGAAGAGATGATCAGAAAATGCGGTTTCCATCTTCCGCCATTCTGTGACTTTACACCGGATGAATGGAAAGAAAAAGGACATGAATATGATGAAATCCGTGATAATATGCTGGGATGGGATATCACAGACTATGGCCTTGGAAATTTCAAGAAGATCGGATTTTCTCTGATCACTCTCAGAAATGGAAATACGCATATGGATAAATATAAAAAAACATATGCGGAAAAGCTTCTTTATCTGGAAGAAGATCAGTCCGCAACGATGCATTTCCACTGGACAAAAATGGAAGACATCATAAACCGTGGAGGTGGAAATGTTCTGATCCGTGTTTATAATTCCAAAGAGGATGGATCTTTTGATGATACCGATGTTACCATCCATAGTGACGGAAGGGAATATACCGTTCCGGCGGGAACACAGATCAGGCTGACCCCGGGAGAAAGCATTACGGTATATCCGTATATGTACCATGACTTTGAAGTGGAGAAAGGAAGCGGGGCAGTTCTGTTAGGAGAAGTTTCCATGTGCAATGACGATAACACGGATAATCGTTTCTACGAGCCGATGGGAAGATTCCCGGAAATCGAAGAGGATGAAGCTCCTTACCGGCTGCTGTGCAATGAATATCCGCCGGCACCGTAAAAATACAGACAAATCAGCGCTGTGCAAAGCAGACAACCTGGAAAGATGTCTGACGCACAGCGCTATTTTTGTCGAGAATATATTACATTTGTCATTTAAAACATTGCAAATGTCATGTGGAAATCGTTACATTGTACACCTGCACAAAAAATCACGTTTTGCTATGATGAATCTATCAAAAATACACAAAGCAAAAGGAGGAAAGATTATGAAAAGAAAAGTGTTAAGTGTATTGCTTGTGGCAGCGATGGCAGGAACCATGTTAATGGGATGTAACAGCGGAGACAGTGGTTCCGGCGGATCGGACAATGGCGGATCATCCGACGACGGCGGCAAACACTACAAATTCGCCTACACCTGTATGGACGGAACAAACCCGTTCTTTGTGACAATCGAAGACAAGATCAAAGAACTGGTAGAGGCAAACGGCGATGAACTGATTTCTACAGACCCGGCTAATGATGTTTCTCTTCAGATTACCCAGGTAGAAGATATGGTATCCCAGAACATCGATGGTATCTTCTTAAATCCGGTTGAAGCAGAAGGAATTTTGCCGGCACTTGACGCACTGAAAAGCGCAGAAGTACCGATCGTAAACTTCGACACAGAAGTAGCGGATATGTCTTATGTAGCGTCTTATACAGGATCGGATAACTACAACGCAGGAAAAGTTTGTGGAGAAGACCTCGTAAAGAAATGTCCGGACGGCGGAAAAATCATCGTACTGGATTCCCCGACAATGAACTCCGTTACAGACAGAACAAATGGCTTCCTGGATGCGATCGAAGGACACGGATTTGAAATCGTAGCACAGCAGGATGCAAAAGGAAACCTGGAAGTATCCATGGGCATCGCAGAAGACCTTCTGCAGGGCAACAGCGACGTTGTAGCAATCTTCGGTGGAAATGACCCTACAGCACTTGGCGCATTAGCAGCAGCAAACGCAGCAGGCCTTGAAGATGTATTAATTTACGGCGTAGACGGTTCGCCGGATGTGAAATCCGAACTGGCATCAGGAGATTCTCTGATGGAAGGTACCGGAGCACAGTCCCCGATCGCGATCGCAGAAAAAGCAGTAGAAATCATGTATGACATCATGGAAGGAAAAGAAGTAGAAGACCGTTATCCGGTTGATACTTTCCTGATCACTGCTGACAATGTAGAAGAATACGGCACAGACGGCTGGCAGTAAGAAGAATGTATTTCAGGGGAACGGACGATTGTCTGTTCCTCGGACTTGAGGAAAAGCAAAACAGGAAGTAGGTGAAAGCGTGAGCAAAAATGTGCTGTTGGAAATGAAACATATACATAAGCGCTTTGCAGGGGTGCATGCGCTTAATGATATCAGCCTGGAACTGCACGCAGGAGAAGTACATGCCCTCCTTGGGGAAAACGGAGCCGGAAAGTCGACACTGATCAAAGTCCTCGGAGGGATTTATTCTGCGGATGAGGGAGAAATATGGATTGATGGGAAAAAAGTAGAAATCAAAGGCGTAAAAGATGCCCAGGACAATGGGATCGCGATCATCCATCAGGAGCTGGTATTGGTTCCGCACATGACAGTAGCGGAAAATATTTTTCTCGGAAGAGAATTTGGAAGCGGTTTTCTTATTAACCGGGCGAAGATGAACGAGGAAGCGCAGAAGCTTCTCGATGCCAATCAGGTGCATATTAAAGCCGATACTCTGGTAGGTAAGCTGACAATAGCACAGCAGCAGATGGTAGAAATTGTAAAAGCAATTTCGTACAATTCGAGAATTCTTGTCATGGATGAGCCGACCTCTTCGATTGCAGATAAAGAAGTGGAATTCCTGTTTGAGACGATGAGGAAACTGGCAAAACAAGGCGTTGGAATTATCTATATATCGCACAAAATGAGCGAGCTCGAAGAAATTTGTGACAGAGTAACCGTCATGAGAGATGGTGAGTATGTCGGAACCAAAGTGGTAAAAGAGACAAACAAAGATGAGCTGATTGCCATGATGGTAGGTCGTGAACTGACAAGCTATTACACAAGAGAGTATCAGGAACCGGGGGAAGAAATACTCCGGTGTGAACATATTTCTGACGGTAATATGGTACGTGATGTCAGCTTCAATCTGCACAAAGGAGAAATCATCGGCTTTGCCGGACTGGTGGGGGCTGGAAGAAGTGAAACAATGAAAGCCATTTTCGGTCTGACCAAAGGAGCCAAAGGAGATATCTACCTGAAAGGGAAAAAAACAAAGATCTCGTCACCTGTAGAAGCAATGAAAAACGGCATTGCCCTTGTCCCGGAAAACAGAAAAGAGGAAGGGCTCTATAAGGTACAAAGTGTGCGGTTTAATATGACCATTGAAATTATGGATCAATTCATAAAAGGAATCCGGGTTAATGAAAAGAAAGAAATCGAAATCACACAGAAATACATTGACATGATGTCTACAAAAACTCCGACACAATTACAGAAAATCGGAAACCTTTCCGGCGGAAATCAGCAGAAAGTTATCATCGGAAGATGGCTTGCCACCAATCCGGATGTATTAATTATGGATGAGCCGACCAGAGGAGTGGATGTAGGAGCGAAATCCGAAATTTATGTGATCATGAATGAACTGGTGAAAAAAGGCATGTCCATCATTATGATTTCCTCCGAACTTCCGGAAATCATCAACATGAGCGATCGGATTTATGTCATGTCAGAAGGCCGTGTTACAGGATGTCTTTCCCATGAGGAAGTCACTCAGGAAGCTGTGATGCAGCTGGCGGCGAAGTAGAAGGAAAAGGGGGAACGAAACATGGCTCAGACAAAAGGAAATAAAGCAAAACTGCCCGCTACAGAAAATAAAGCAGCAGTATTTTTGAGGGAGAACCTGGGAATTATTATAGCACTTCTGGTGCTATGTGTTCTTCTTGCGGTTTTGCCGGCAACAAGCAGTTCATTTTTATCGACCCAGAATATGTTTAATATTCTGCGGCAGATTTCGACCAATATGCTGATTGCGTGTGCAATGACCATGGTAATTATTCTGGGAGGAATCGATCTTTCTGTTGGATCGATCATTGCTCTTTCCGGAGTAATCGCGGCAGGATGCGTATCAAGATACGAGCTTCCGATTGCTGTAGCACTCATAGCGGGAGCCCTGGTTGGTGTTGTAATCGGTGTTTTCAACGGATTTGTAATCTGTAAGACAACCATTCCGCCATTCATTGTTACACTGGCTACCATGAATATCGCCAGAGGACTTGCAAAAGTATATACCGGCGGTTCTCCGGTGCGTGTTGTTACAAAAGAATGGCAGTTTATCGGTGCAGGCTATATCGGACCGGTTCCGGTTCCTGTTATCATTATGATTATTGCCATCATTATTACAGCATTGATGATGAATAAGACCAAACTTGGACGTCATATCTATGCGGTAGGTGGAAACACACAGGCAGCAGAGTTTTCTGGAATCAAGGTAGCAAGAGTCAAATTTATTGTACACGCTTATGCGGGACTTATGGCAGGACTTGCCGGAATTATTCTGGCATCCAGAATGTATTCCGGACAGCCGACGGCAGGAGAAGGCGCTGAGATGGATGCCATTGCAGCCGTTGTAGTAGGTGGAACATCCATGGCAGGAGGTTCCGGTAAAATTGGAGGTACGATTATCGGTGCTCTGATTATCGGTGTACTGAACAATGGTCTGAACCTGATGAATGTAAATTCATTCTGGCAGGACGTAGTAAAAGGTGTCGTTATTCTCCTGGCGGTATTTATTGACTATATCCGAAACAGAAAATAATAAGAAATATCATAAAAAAGAGACTGGTGCGTCATTTTTTCGCAGCGGTCTCTTTATGATAAAGACGCTTGATAAAATAGACTAAAAGTTATACCATGATAGATAAGTATTGTGACGAAGAAGTGAACGGAGCAGAGAATGAAAAGAACAAAATGGATTGCGGCAGCACTGTGCATTGCACTCTTCTTCAGCGGATGCGCAAAAGAACAAGATCAGGAAAAACACATCTTTGGGGCTACTTACATGACAAGAAACAACCCCTATTTCGATGTCCTGAACGATGAGATTGCCGAGGGAATAGAAGCGAACGGGGACAAACTGATTGTCCGGGATCCGCTTCAGGACCAGGAAAAGCAGAATCAGCAGATCCTCGATATGATCGATGAAGGAATAGAAATTCTTTTTCTCAATCCCGTAGACAAAGTAAAAGTCAAACCGGCATTAAAGGCATGTCAGGAAGCCGGCGTAGAAATTATCAATATTGATACCCAGGTGGATGATACGGACTATGTTCTGTCCACGATCGAGACGGATAATTATCAGGCAGGACAGGAATGTGCAAAAGATATGATGAAACGGGTGGATTCGGCCAGAATTATCATTCTGGATAATCCGATGCAGGATTCTATCGTCCAGAGAGTCCAGGGATTTTTGGACACCATCGAAGGACATCCGGAATATCAGGTGGTACAGCAGATTTTCAGCGGCGGAGAAATTGAAATCTCAGCAGAAGTAGTATCCGGACTTCTGGACGAAGATTTTAATGTTGTATTTGGCGGTAACGATCCGTCTGCACTTGGCGCCCTTGCGGCTCTTCAGAAAGCAGGGAGAGAGGAAGGAATTCTGATTTACGGAGTAGACGGCTCCCCTGATTTTAAAGCCATGCTGGATCTGGGGTATGTAACCGGGACAAGCAGTCAGAGCCCGGAGACGATCGGGAAGACGGCGACGGAAATGGCATATCAGGCACTGGATGGAAAAGAAGTGGAGAAATATGTCAAGCTTCCAAGCAGGCTGATTACAAAAGAAAACCTGATGAATTACGATATAGATGGGTGGCAGTAGGATGAAAAGAAAAGCAATGAGCATTATCAAACTGCTCTTTTTTCTGATTAACATGGTACAGGCGGGCGGAATCAGCCTTTTTATCTATATGACGACAAAGAAAATCTGTGAGGATGATCAGGCCAGAGTATTTCTGGGGCAGGTAGATGCCATTCCCAAATATCCGGAAATGATTGTCTGGAGTACACTGCTTCTCATTGCTCTTCTTGGATGCGACATGCTGATCCGGGAGACGCGGAAAGAACAAAGCGGGAAAATCATTGCGATTACACTGGGAATAGATCTGGTGTGCAGCATCGTTCTTGTCTGGATTCTGGACTTTAATTATAATGGTGTGATTTTGCTTGTCTTCGCCAATATTCTTGTATTTGTCAATGATACAAAGATAAAATACCTTCTGATCGGTGTTGCGACACTTGGATATCTGGTGGCGGACTACGATTTGATTTCTGTGTCCAATCATCTGTTTTCCGTCAGGGATTATATACAGTATTACAACGAGACACAGCAGCAGCTGCTGTTTTCCGTCTACAATATACTGGGATCATTGAATATTATGATTTTCATTCTGTATTGTATTAACATCATTAATGAACAGCGAAATACCATTCAGGAAGTGAATGAATGGTCCAGACAGCTTCAATATGCAAATGACCGGCTGAAGGAATACAATGAAATGACAGAAAAAATGGCTGAAACAAGGGAAAGAAACCGGGTGGCCAGAGAAATCCATGATACGCTGGGCCATACTTTGACCGGTGTGTCTGCCGGAGTTGATGCCTGCATTGCCCTGGTCGACATTGACCCGGGACAGACGAAAAAACAGCTGGAAGTGATTGCAAAGGCGGTACGAGGAGGGATTAAAGACGTTCGCAGTTCTGTTTCCGAACTGCGTGCAGATGCGCTGGAACATTTTCAGCTGGATGAAGCCATAAGCGATATGATCGCAGAAATGAACTCACTTGCGGGGGTGGAAGTAGTGTTTCATTCAGAAGTGAAACCATTCCGGTTTAGTGAAGATGAAGAAAATGTTGTTTACCGAATCATACAGGAAGGCATTACAAACGCCCTGCGTCACGGGAAAGCAACAAGAATACAGATTGACGCCAGAAAAATTGATGGAGTACTGCATCTGACAATTCAGGACAATGGATGTGGATGCAAAGAGATAAAGAAGGGATTCGGAACAAAACATATGAAAGAACGGGTTGCCATGCTGGGCGGCTCGATCCACTTCTCAGGAGAAAATGGATTCTTGATTGATGCCCGGATTCCGATAAGATGGGGTGAAGAGTATGATTAAAGTACTGATTGCAGATGACCAGGAGCTGATTCGGCAGAGTCTGCAGATTGTTTTAAACAGCAAACAGGACATTGAGGTATCAGATGTGGCTGCAAATGGCCAGGAAGTGATTCAGTGTATTCGGAAAAATAAGCCGGATATTATACTGATGGATATCCGGATGCCTAAAATGGACGGGGTCCAGTGTACAAAAATTATTAAGGAAAATTATCCGCAGATTAAGATCATCATTCTGACAACCTTTGATGATGACGAGTATGTATTTAACGCTCTGAAATATGGGGCAAGCGGATATCTTCTGAAAGGTGTCTCCATGGATGAACTGAGTGATGCAATACGCACTGTTTACAGCGGACGAGCAATGATCAATCCTGACATTGCGGCAAAAGTGCTGAGACTGTTTTCACAGATGGCTCAAACCAACTATACGATTCCTGTTGAGGAAAAAGATATCCGCCAGCTGACAAAAACAGAATGGAGAATCATTGCACAGGTAGAAAAAGGAGCAAGCAACAAGGAAATTGCAGATACACTGAGCCTTTCCGAGGGAACGATCCGTAATTACTTAAGTACGATTCTGAACAAGCTGAATCTAAGAGACCGGACACAGCTTGCAATCTGGGCAGTACAGACGAACGCACACAAGAATATGACTGAAGAATAGGAAGATGAGATTGTACAGGAAATGGATAACAAGAATGATACAGGCAGCGGCAGCACTGCTCCTTCTGGCAGGAATGTATTTCTGGAGCAGGCCGCAGGCACAGACACAGGAGCTGGAGTTTGGCATGTTTACCGGAAGCAACTGGGGCGTGGAAAATGCAGACGCTTTTGTTATTATCGACAGGGCGATTGAGCGTTTTGAAGAAAGCCATCCAGGAGTAACGGTCCGCTATACTTCGGGAATTGAAAAAAAGGATTACTCCGAGTGGTGTGCAAAGCGCCTTCTGGAAGGAGAAATGCCGGATGTCTTTATGGTTCTGGATACGGACTTTAACCAGTACTGTTCCCTTGGAATTTTGCAGGAACTGAATACGTTTATGGAATCAGATCCGGAGTTTCAAAGCGAAGAGATTTTCCAGACAGCGATGGATATCGGAAAGGGCATGGAAGAAATCCAGTATGCACTTCCATATGAAGTAGTTCCAACGATGCTGTTTGTCAATAAGACACTGCTTCGGCAGGAAGGAATCGAAATGCCCCAGCAGGACTGGACCTGGGATGATTTTTTGGAAATCTGCAGAAAAGTGACAAAAGATACAGATGGTGACGGCCGGATTGACCAGTTCGGAACTTACAATTATTCCTGGCAGGATGCGATGTATACAAGCGGCGGAAGCGCGTTTGATAATGAAAAACAAAATGTAGACTTTTCCAATCAGTATGTGATTGAGTCGGTGAAATTTATGAAAGAACTACTGGCTCTGAATCAGGGCGAAAATGTGACACAGGAAGACTTTGATGCAGGAAAAGTTGCGTTTATGCCCCTGACGTTTGCTGAATACCGGACATACAAAACTTATCCATACAAAATCAAGAAGTATTCCAATTTTCAATGGGACTGCACGACATTTCCAGGCCGTACCCACGGAGAGAACATTTCCAAGGTGGACGCACTTCTGATTGGAATCAATCATGATAGCACAGAGAAAGAACTGGCGTGGGAATTTTTGAAAGAACTTGTCTGTGGATACGAAAGCCAGCTCGATATTTTCCGGTACTCACAAGGCGTATCCGTCCTGGAATCTGTAGCAAGATCTGAGAAAGCGGCCTCGATTATTCAGGAAGATATGGATAAGGAAGAACAGGTTATCAGTGGAGAACTGTTGTGTGATGTCATTGAACATGGAACGATCACACCGAAATATTATCAATATGAGACGTACGAACAGATGATCAGTCTGGCAAACACCGAAATTACAGAGATCTTCGAAAAGAATAAGAATATAGAAAGCAGTATGAAGATCTTTCAGAGAGAAATCCGAAAATATCTGAATCAGTAAAAATAAGAAGCCCGGATACGATTGTGAGAAGAGCAGAGCCTTCCCGCGTATCCGGGCTTTTTCCAGTAGAAACCACTTCAAGCGGTCCCGTCTTTATGTAATAATGAAAAGGATATGATAAAACGTGCTGTATTTCGCTGACATGCATATCCATCAGCCGGATTCCTACAAAAGCTCAGTGACAGAAATCAGACACCGGGAGCTGGAATACAGGGTGGATACAGCACACGAAAAAGGGAGAGGAGGAAAGGAAACAAGGTCGGTCCTGAGCGATAACAATCCGATTGAAACAGGAGAAGAATACGATCGGAAGCATCGCAAAAGAGAAAGGAAAGGGACATGGCAAGAAAAGGAGAAAATATTTACAGAAGGAAAGACGGACGCTGGGAAGGCAGATACATTGCAGACAGATCAAAAGACGGCAAAGCAGTATACCGTTCTGTCTACGCAAAAACCTATACCCAGGCCAAACAGAAACTGCAGGAAGCAAAAGAAACAAGTCAAAAAGAAATAGAGAAGAAATATCTTCCTGATTCGGAAAAAGAATTTACGGAATTTCTCTATCGGTGGCTCGAATATATCCGGCCCCGCATCAAAGAATCTTCCTATGTAAAGTATGCAAATCTGATTGAACTTCATATTGACAAAGAAATCGGAGCAATCAAACTTGGCAGTCTGAATACTGCCATCATTGACCAGTTTATCAATACCCTTCTGGAGGGAACAGAAGAAATAGCTCCCCTTTCAGCAAAAACCGTAACAGACATTCTGGGAGTCGTCCGAAACGTGATCCGCTACATCAATGGACGATTCCAGAGAGTCGACTGTGATCTGTCCCAGATCACCATAAAAAAGGAAGAAACCCGGATGCGGATTTTAAGCAGAGAAGAGCAGGAACAGCTGATCCGGTATCTGCGGGAGTATCCGTCACCAATGAACTGCGGCATCTTCCTGACCTTATTTACCGGACTTCGGATCGGGGAGCTCTGCGCGCTGACATGGGAGGATATTCATCTGCGCGAAAAAGAAGTGTTTATTCGGAAAACAATGCAGCGCATTCAGAATAAAAGACCGGAGAAACCACGGCTGGAGTGGGGAAGCAGGACAAGAATTATCATCACTCCGCCGAAAAGCAGCAAGTCGATCCGGCATATTCCAATCCCGGAGGGAGTAGCGGAAGTACTTGGGGAATACCAGAGATACGGAAACGAATATCTCCTGACGGGAAAAGAAAACAGCTACGTCGAGCCCCGCACTCTCCAGTATCATTTCAAAAAGGTTCTGAAGAAATCAAGCATTGAGGAGGCAAATTACCATGCGCTGCGCCATACTTTCGCGACGAGATGTATTGAACTTGGCTTTGACATCAAAAGCCTCAGCGAGATTCTGGGCCACGCAAGCGTTAACATCACGCTGAACCGGTATGTGCATCCGTCCATGGAGCTAAAGCGGGACAATATGGAAAAACTCTCCGGGCTGATTGCAGAATAACCAGTCCATATTACATTCAACAGTAAAAACAGCAGGAAATAACGGTAGAATAATAAAAAAA
>QWCV01000460.1_pt1 | contig 47440 bp, 43 predicted proteins | sample 1972621 | NCBI WGS metagenome assembly QWCV01 (sample SAMN09866699, study PRJNA288562) | Human gut metagenome isolate pre2_stool, whole genome shotgun sequencing... | isolation source: gut | host: Homo sapiens | place: USA: California | reverse complement strand
TTCTTCTGAAAGACTCATCCACCATTCATACATTTCATCCTGGAAACGCATTGCGCTGACAAAGTCCATTGGGCATCCGTTTTCGCTATAAATATAGTCGCCGTTATCATAGGGGCTTCGTCCACTGGCTACCCATTTTTTCAATTCACGTAACTCATCTTTTGTCATAGTTATTTCTTTTTTGTATTGTTTTAACTGTTCCTGCAGGAATTCTCTGTGCTCCGCAGGTGTGCTATTGATGCGTACTTTGATTATAAGCTGGGAACATTGGAATATCGCTCTGTTCGATTTGAAACAGAAACACTTGATAAACCGAATTTCCAGGGGAATGCCGCAGTCAACTATACAGATCGAGAAACACCGTGGACAAGAATTATTGAGCATAAATGGTTTGAATTTGGTAAAGATGAAGATGGCAATGAACTTCCGAAAACAGTCATTAGTCGTGAATTCAGTTCTGAGTGGAAACCAGGGGATGAACCATATTATCCGGTAAATGACGAAAAGAATAGTGCACTTTATGCAGAGTACAAGAAGCTTGCTGATGCTGAAGAAAAAGTAATCTTTGGCGGTCGCCTTGGTGAGTATAAGTATTATGATATGGATGCAGTTATTGCATCTGCATTGGATATGTGTGAAAGAGAATTACAGTAACAGAAGAAGGAGAAAACACCCATGCAAACAACATTACTTATCATGGCGGCCGGTATTGGATCACGATTCGGCGGTGGAATTAAACAGTTAGAGCCGGTAGATGAAACTGGACATATCATTATGGATTATTCGATTCATGATGCAATCGAAGCCGGATTTAACAAGGTGGTTTTTATTATCCGTAAGGATATTGAGAACGAATTCAAAGAAGTCATTGGTGATCGAATTGCTGGTATTTGCAGTAAACACAATGTGACTGTAGATTATGCTTTTCAGGATATCAATGATATTCCGGGCGTTTTGCCGGAAGGCAGAACGAAACCGTGGGGAACGGGACAGGCTGTTCTGGCAGCGAAGGATGTGCTGACAACACCGTTTATCGTGATCAATGCGGATGATTATTATGGAAAAGAAGGATTCCGTGTGGTTCATGAGTATCTGGTAAATGGTGGACAGTCCTGTATGGCTGGATTTGTTCTGAAAAATACTTTGTCAGATAATGGCGGAGTTACTCGTGGTATCTGTAAAATGGATGCGGAGAACAACCTGACGGAAGTTGTAGAAACAAAGAACATTATTAAAACCACAGAAGGTGCGGAAGCAGATGGAATGAAATTAGATATTGATTCGCTGGTTTCCATGAATATGTGGGGACTTACTCCGGATTTCCTGAAAACGCTGGAAGAGGGATTTAAAGAATTTTTTGAAAAAGAAGTTCCGGCAAATCCGCTGAAAGCAGAATATCTGATTCCGACATTTATCGGAGAATTGTTGTCAGAAGGAAAGATATCTGTGAAGGCGCTGCGCACCAATGACACCTGGTATGGAATGACTTACAAAGAAGATGTTGCAGCAGTAAAAGAAAGCTTCAGTAAGATGCTGGAGAACGGTACATATAAGGGAGATTTATTCTCTGATCTGTAAGGCATGTAGCCACGGGAAACCGTGGCTATCTGTGGTATCTGGGAAAACTCGCTTTACGTAAAAATGGTTTCATGATATCATTATTTCTATAAATAATGAGTTCGTGGGACCTTTTTTATCTTGTGGAGGTGACAGTTGGTGGAATTATATCATGCAAGTAAGGAAATTGTGAAATATCCAGAAATTAGAAAAGCAAAATATACGAAAGATTTTTCTTGGGGATTTTATTGTACAAATAATATGCAGCAGGCAGTACGATGGGCGAATAGGGGAATGGGTGAACCAATAATCAATTATTATGATTATCAGCCAAATGAAAATCTAAAAATATTGAAATTTTCAGAGATATCAGATGATTGGTTGGATTTTATTGCTGAATGCAGAAGTGGTAAGACACATTTGTATGATGTGGTAGAGGGGCCTATGGCAAATGATACTGTATGGAATTATGTGAATGATTTCCTGACAGGTCGAATTACCAGAAAGCAGTTTTGGGTATTGGCAGAGTTTAAATATCCAACGCATCAAATTAGTTTTCATACACTGTCGGCGCTTGATTGTTTAACTTTTTTGAAGAGTGAGGTAATCTATGACAGATAAAGAAAGAAATGATTATTTTTATGTATGCGCGTTGATTGAATATATTGCACGTAAGACTCGAAATCATCGAGGAGATATTGTGGAAGCTATGGGTGAAGAAGGAGTAAAGAAACTTTTGTATGATGCAGAGGTTGATCATTGTCTTAGCTTTGAACAGGTAAGTGATGAGGTGATAGAATATTATAAAATAAAGAACGGAGATTTTGATACCATTTCGAGCTGTAAATATTCTGTGCCGAGTTATCTGGACATAGGAAAACTTTACAGTATTATGATTGAGGATTGTGCAAGACCAGGAGATGAGGTGAGGGAATTGATGAAAATATTTACTTCTTTTATCAGTGATAAGATATCAGACTTTAATACAGATTTGTATTATCAAAATCCAGATTATCTTGAATGGTCGTATAGAGAAGGAAAATTGTTGGATTAGTCAAGGTCTGAATTTTACGGCAGCCTGTGATGCACTAAAAACGGTTATAGGAACAGATGATGTAGAACCGGATCAGAATAATAGGGTGAAGGATATTTCAGCTTTCCCGAAAAGGTTGAGATTTTATCATGCAATCATTGACAGCAGAAGTCTGAAATCAGGAGAAGATTTTGGAAAGTTGAATCATCCATATGCTGAGGGATATAATGCCGTGTGGACAAACTGAACTTCAGGAGTTCACACGGTATACTTTCTTTCATGACCCGGACGGATTGCCGTTGGAGTTGCATGAGTAAAAAGGTGGACAAAATGATATTTCGCAAGGCCGAAAAAGAGGATTTTAATAGAGTCAATGCTAAGGTATATGAAGAGCTTTGAACATAATCAGTTGATGTATGAAGAAGGGCGCCTGGGCTGATGTTTTTATGATAAGTCCATATAAGATAAGCAGGAGACCTTTGCGGCCTCCTGAATTTTTTTATATTTTGAGTAAATTCCTGAAATCAAACACATCTTCTTCATCCATCAGGCGTTCCATTTCATTGAGATTCGGATCGGAGTGTTCAAGTTCTCTTGAGAATCGATAGCAGATGGAAATCATATCTTCAAAGGTAAAATGACGGTCATTTTTTAACCAGGTTCCTACGGCAAGTTCGTGGATCATGAAGGTGCAGATGACAGCCATTTTGGCTTTGGCAAAGATCTGATCGTCATAAACAGCCCCACAGAAGTAGGTATAGATCCAGTAGAGGAGAAGCTGTTCTTCGTGAACCGTCCAGTCTGGATAATCGTGTGCGAAGGCGGCATAAATTTCTGTGAGTTCCGTATCATTTTGGCAGGAGCCATAGAGTGGAACGAGCGTTTTCCGAAGATATGTATGCCAGCCTGGGCGAAGAACCTCCATCTGTGGGATAACCGTGCGCCAGATCTGTTTGCTTAGAGCAAGCAGTGAGGCTCTAGCAGAGGTAGAATCTTTGCTGGGCTGTTCAGAAGATACCTGGCATTCGTCATTCCATTTCTGGATCTTATTCAGAAATTTCTCGCCATATCCGGATTTTTGATGCCGACCGCGGATATCTTCCCACTGGAACAGCTCATTTTTGTCCAGACTGAGCTGGAAATCATGTGCACATGCCAGAAGTTTCTGACGGCGTAATCTGACTGGTATGGAGCGATCCTGAATCACGGAGAAAAGATAATCTCTGGTGTCCATCAAAGCGGTAAAAAGAAAATAATCGAAGTCATCGTAAGTTTCTTCCGGTGCTGCGACTTCTCTGGTGAAGAATGTGATTTTTTCTTTGTGGGACAAAAAAATTCTCGCGGCTTCCGGGCAGGAGAGGGACAGGGAGTATTCACGCAGCCCTTCAAATTCTTCAATGTGACGTGGATATTTTCGACAGGTGTCGCATAACATATCTTTACCGGCTTCGCTGTAGATATCGCAGAGATTGTCTTCATTCAGAAATGCACAGCGTTTGTCATACTGACAGAAAAAATGTTCTTTCCAGTCGATGTCATTGTGAAGTCTGTTTCGAAAAGGACCTTTGAATCTACGGTATTTCTGGAGGCTTTTTTCATCGATCATGATTTGCCATCCGGCACAGCAGGTATCGGGACAGGCACCTGCGATACAGGAAAATTCTTTATAAAAAGTAGGTTTTGTTATCTGCATGTCTTGTTCTCCTTAACTTTATGTGCGATAATGTTCAGCAAAAGTATAACATTTTGTAGTGTAAACTACAATGAAAGGAGTCATTCATGGAACAATATATAAATAATGCACCGTTTGCATTGGTAATCGTGTTTTTGATCATAGGTTTTGTGTTCCTGATCAAAGGAGCAGATTTTTTTGTTGAGGGAAGTTCCAGCATTGCAAAGAAACTGAAAGTTCCTTCGATCATTATCGGTCTGACAATCGTTGCAATGGGAACATCCCTTCCGGAAACTGCAGTCAGTGTGACTGCATCATTGGTGCACAATAATGAACTTGCAGTCAGTAATGTAGTCGGATCTAATATTTTTAATCTGATGTTTGTGATAGGTGCTTGTGCGATAATGACACCGATCATGGTGCAGAAGGATACGATCGCGAGGGATATCCCGCTTTCTGTTATCTGTGCGCTGCTCCTTCTGGGACTTGGATATCTTGCATGGGGGGATGCGCATGGTATGACACTGGGCCATTTGGACGGAGCTGTTTTTCTGGGCGCATTTGCGGGATATATTTTCTATATGATTCGGACTGCAATGAAAGCAAGGGCCGAAGGGAAAAAAGTTGAGATCGAAGCAGTTGAGGAGCTGGAAGATGGAGAACTGAAACTGTTGTCTTATCCAAAGAGTATTCTCTGCATTGTTGGTGGTGCAGTGGCAATTGCATTTGGTGGGGATATGACAGTTGATGCAGCAAGCAGGATCGCAATAGATCTGGGAATGAGTCAGACTCTTGTGGGACTGACAATCGTTTCGATTGGAACGTCACTTCCTGAACTGGTTACTTCTGTGGTTGCGGCACGCAAAAATGAAGTTGATATGGCAGTGGGAAATGCAGTCGGATCGAATATATTTAATATTCTGATGGTCCTTGGTATTGCATCTGCTATCAGTCCGGTGTCGCTGATCAGTGAAAATGTGATCGATATTCTGGTCCTTGTCGGCTTTTCTGTTGTAGTCTGTTTTTTTGCCAGAAGTGACAGGAAGATCACAAGAAACGAAGGTATTGCCATGGTGGCAATGTATCTGATCTACACGGCATATATTATTATGAGATGACTGCCATTCGATATGGTAATTGCAGGCATTTGCAGATAAACTTGAACTCCTGCAGTTTTTGTGTTATGATAGACCAAAATTTGGCTTTTATAAAATTATGCTTATTTTTTACATTATAGTTTGCTTTATATAAAGTTAAGAAGAGAAGAGGAGAAATATTTATGTGTGGAATAGTTGGTTTTACAGGATGTCATCAGGCAGCCCCGATCCTTCTGGATGGCCTTTCTAAGTTGGAATATCGTGGATATGATTCTGCGGGTATTGCGGTTCGTGATGGCGAAGGTGAGACAGAAGTCATTAAGGCGAAAGGACGTCTGAAGGTTTTATCCGAGAAGACAAATGACGGAGAATCTGTTCCGGGTACATGTGGTATCGGACATACCAGATGGGCAACTCACGGCGAACCATCTGAGAACAATGCACACCCACATGTAAGTGATGATGGAAATGTTGTTGCAGTTCATAACGGAATCATTGAGAACTATCAGGAGCTGAAGGATAAACTTCTTCGCAAAGGTTATGCATTTTATTCTGAGACCGATACAGAAGTTGCTGTGAAACTGGTGGATTATTATTACAAGAAATACGAGGGAACACCGGTCGATGCAATCAATCATGCAATGGTTCGTATCCGTGGTTCTTACGCACTTGCGATCATGTTTAAAGACTATCCGGAAGAAATCTATGTAGCTCGTAAAGACAGCCCGATGATTCTGGGTGTTTCTGATGGAGAGTCTTACGTTGCATCTGATGTTCCGGCTATTCTGAAATATACAAGAAATGTATATTATATCGGAAACCTGGAGATGGCCCGCGTTCGTAAAGGTGAGATCACATTCTATAACCTGGATGGCGAAGAAATCCAGAAACAGATGAAAACAATCGAGTGGGATGCAGAAGCAGCAGAAAAAGCCGGTTTCGAGCATTTCATGATGAAAGAGATTCACGAGCAGCCGAAAGCAGTTCAGGACACTTTGAGTTCTGTTGTGAAAGACGGACAGATCGATCTTTCTGAAATCGGACTTACAGATGAAAATATTCAGGACATTGACCAGATTTATATTATTGCATGTGGTTCTGCATATCATGTGGGAATGGCTGCACAGTATGTATTTGAAGATATGGTTCGTGTTCCGGTTCGTGTTGAGCTGGCATCCGAATTCCGTTACAGAAATCCGATTCTGAATCCGAAAGCGCTGGCAATCATTATCAGCCAGTCCGGTGAGACTGCAGACAGTCTTGCAGCACTGCGTCTCTGCAAAGAAAACAACATCCGTACACTTGGCATTGTGAATGTGGTTGGTTCCTCTATTGCACGTGAAGCAGACAATGTCTTCTATACACTTGCTGGTCCGGAAATCTCTGTTGCAACAACAAAAGCGTACAGCACACAGCTGATTGCAGCTTATGTGTTGGCTATTCAGTTTGCAAAAGTAAAAGGTACGATTTCCGAGGAACAGTACGCGGCATATATTAAAGAACTTGAAACTCTGCCGGATAAGATCCAGAGAATCATCGATGACAAAGAACGCATCCAGTGGTTCGCATCTAAACAGGCGAATGCAAAAGATGTATTCTTCATCGGTCGTGGCATTGATTATGCAATCTGTTTGGAAGGCAGCCTGAAGATGAAAGAGATCAGCTACATCCATTCTGAGGCATATGCAGCAGGTGAGCTGAAACACGGAACTATCTCCTTGATTGAAGACGGTACACTGGTGATCGGCGTTCTCACTCAGCCATCCCTGTATGAAAAAACAGTCAGCAATATGGTTGAGTGCAGGAGCCGTGGCGCTTACCTGATGGGCCTGACTACATTTGGAAATTATAATATCGAAGATACTGCGGACTTCACCGTATATATGCCGAAGACAGATCCGCATTTTGCAACATCCCTTGCAGTCATTCCACTGCAGTTGCTGGGATACTATGTAAGTGTTGCCAAGGGTCTTGATGTAGATAAGCCGAGAAACCTTGCAAAGAGCGTAACAGTAGAATAAAGATAATTTACACCACCTGATGCCTTGAAATATGACAGGTGGTGTTTTTTATGTAATAGGAAATTACTTCGTAATGTTCCTATTACATAAAAACGCTCCGCGATATATAATTGTGTCGAAATAATGTGTTGGATTTTTGCCTGGATATATAGTAAGATATAAGAAATATCAATAAATGCGAGAAGTGTAAGGGGTGAGACGTGAAATGGGAAATTACCTGAATCCAGGAAGCCAGGCGTTCCAGATGATTTTGGAGTCAGAGATTTTTGTTGATAAAAGTGGTTTGATTGCGGTGACAAACCGATATATACGGACGATGCAACGATATATGTGTGTAAGTCGTCCGCGAAGATTCGGCAAATCGACGGCTGCAGATATGCTGGCAGCTTATTATGGACGAAACGAAGATACATCGGTTTTGTTTGAAAATTTGAAGATTAGCCAGGAACAATCACACCTGAAACACTTAAATAAATACGATGTAATTAAAATTAATATGCAGGAATTCCTAAGTATGAGTGAAAGTGTTGAGGATATGCTGCATATTCTGCAAATGAGATTGATCAAAGAGTTAAAAAGTACTTATCCTGAAGTTGTCAGTAGTGATCGACTTATATTTGCCATGCAGGATGTTTATGCAGAGACAAAATGTCAATTTGTGATATTGATTGATGAATGGGATTGCCTTTTTCGAGAATATAAACAGGATAAAGAGGCACAGAAAAAATATCTGGATTTCCTCAGAATGTGGCTGAAGGATAAAGAATATGTTGCACTTGCTTATATGACAGGTATTCTTCCAATTAAGAAATATGGTTCGCATTCTGCTTTAAATATGTTTTCTGAATATTCTATGCTTAATCCACGTGAAATGGCAGAGTTTTTTGGCTTTACAGAAAAAGAAGTTCAGGAGCTCTGCAGAAAGTATGACAGAAGTTTTGAGGAAACAAAAGCCTGGTATAATGGTTATGAGTTAGCTGTTGTAGAAGCACAGAAGCCTAAAGTTTATGCTATGTACAATCCAAAGTCTGTAGTGGATGCTATGCTTAGTGGGGTTTTTGACAATTACTGGAATCAAACAGAGACTTATGAAGCGTTAAAGGTCTATATATGTATGAATTTTGATGGACTTAAAGATGCTGTTGTAAGAATGCTTGCAGATGATCGAGTTCAGATTAATACCGGTACGTTTTCAAATGATATGACATCATTTCAAAGCAGAGATGACATATTGACTTTGCTTGTACATTTAGGATATCTCAGTTATCATTGGCCAGATAAGACAGTAACGATTCCAAATAAGGAAGTGTCTCAGGAATATGTCAATGCAATCAGTACGATGAATTGGAATGAGGTTATTCATTCGGTAGAAGCTTCCAGAAAATTGCTTCAGGATTTATGGAGTATGAATGCGGATGCAGTTGCGGATGGAATAGATCGGGCACATCGAGAAATTTCGATATTACAGTATAATGATGAAAATTCTCTGGGTTGTACAATCAATCTTGCTTTTTATTTCGCGAGGGAATATTACACAATTATCAGAGAATTGCCAACAGGAAAGGGATTTGCGGATATTTGTTTTGTGCCAAGGAAACTTCATGTAGATAAACCAGCTGTAGTAATTGAATTGAAATGGGCTAAGGACGCGAAAGGAGCCATTGCCCAGATAAAAGAGAAACAGTACGTAGAAGCATTAAAAGAGTATCACGGGAATCTTCTCCTTGCAGGTATTAATTATGACAGAAAAACGAAAAAACATAGTTGTGTGATAGAAAAATATGAAATGAAATGACGGATTTCCTCCTATAGTTTGAATAGGGTATTTGCTAGATGCCTGAGTTAAAGTATAGGGGGAATTTTGACTATATAAAGATATTTGGAATAACTATAAATTATTAATGGAAATATGAAAGGATCGGGATATATGAATGAAACATTGAAAGATGGGACTATTGATTTGCTTCTGGATGGAGTAAAGAAGAAAATAGATTCTGTAAAAGAAAATTTTAAATGGAAAAGATTGTTTGTAGATACAGGGGATTTTTTTATAAATAATCCAGATATGTTAAGAGAATTCGAGAATGATTTATATTCAGTTTTTTCAGAAGATAATTTGTACCGTTTGGCTCAAAAGTTAAAGAATAAAAGAGGATATGAATTTCCTCAATTATTATATAAAGAATTGCATGATTTGATGATTTGCAATGAAATTCCAGAAAGAGAAGCTGAAACATATAGCTATCATTTTGTACAGGTAATTATAAATTATTTGGAAGATAATGATCAAGAAAAAACAATGGAAATTTTTTTAGGTGAAATGAGAAGAGAGAATGAAGGAAATTTTACCGAATTAAAATCAACGCTGGAAGCTGTAGTAGAAAAAATAAATGCTTTGGGTAATGAAGAAGTGAAAGTATATTCTATTGCTGATATTGATGTTGAAATCAAAAAAAAATCAAAATACAAAAGAATGGGATTGGATTTTTTTGAACTTGATGATGAACAGTTTGAATCAAAATTTCAAAATGTTATAGAGAATGATTTGATATATGTCGTAGGAAAATCCAGAGAGGAAACAACGTTTCGTATATTAAATGAACTACGTTCAAAAAAATTGGAAAGTAAGACATTAATAATTAAATCAGAAGAAGAATGGGATAAATTGCAAAAAACATCTATAACGGGTAATATTTTAATTCCTTTTTTTTATACAGACCAAATTGCGGCAATTACTAATAATACAAATATTTTTGTATATGGTGAAGACGAACCTTGTTATACACGAGATAAATTAGTATTAAGAAAGAGAACAAAAAGAAATATTATAAATTCGTTGGAAAATATTGGAATAGATACGCAAGAAGCATATAACGTAGTAGATAATACACATGGATTATATGTGCCATTAAAGAAAAAAATTTTTAATGAAGCAAATCATGTTAATCCAGCTTGGGTAAAAAGTCACTCATCTGTTATTATGGCAGCATTATTATGTGGAAAATGGACTGACTCAGAAGGTGATAAATTAATATTCGAGGAATTAGCTGGAAAAACATATAGTGAATGTAAAAGCGAACTGGAAAATTATTTGCATATAGAAAATCCATACGTTGTAATTAATAGCAGTTATACCAGAACAGAAAACATGCAACTTGCCAGTGTAGAGGATGCATGGGAAGAATTGGATATTTATATAACAAAAGATTTATGGGACAAATTTGTAGAGTTGTTTTTTGAAGTATTGATTGTATCAGAGCCTATTTTTAAATATCCATTTGAAAAACATTTTGAAGCAAGTGTATGTGTAGAGAAACCAGACTGGTCACCTATTTTGAAAAAAGGAATGATTAGAACTCTTATTATGCGTGCATATTATAGAAATCATGAGGAAAATCAAAAGCAGATTGATGATGTTGTTCAAAAAGTATTAGATAAGATTACAAGTAAAGAAGGGTGGGGGTATATTTCTCAATATTTAACAGATTTGTGCGAGGCATCACCTAAAAGTGTACTAAAAAGGCTGGAAGATGAATTGCAGAATCCACAAGGAATGTTAGAAATGTTTGCGGCAACAGATGGAGATATTGTGACTGGAAGACATTATTATGCGAATGTCTTATGGACAGTGGAACAATTAATCCGACAGAAAAAGTATGTGGTCAGAGCTGTAGAATGGTTATGGAAAGTAGACTCGTATAATATAAAATATAGTATAGGAAATAGCCCTAAACAAGCGTTGGATGTAGTCTTTTGTGCATGGATAAATGAGAGTGCGTTGTCAGCGGATAAAAAAATTGAATTAGCGCGAAAGGCAATGGATGCATACCCAAATGCTTGGGATATTATCTGTAAGAAATTACCAAATGGGACCCACAATTCGATTTGTTCGACATTAAGTATGCCTAAATATAGAAAAGTAGATGATCCAGAGACGTTATATATGGAAGAAGTAAATAGAACATATGTTGAATATTTGAAAATGTGTGTTGATTATGCGGGCACAAATGTAGAAAGATGGATAAAATTAATTGAATATATAGGAGTATATGATCAAACAACGCAAAGAGAAGCTTTTGAAAAAATGGTTTCTAATTGTAATGAAATGCCTGATGAGGACAAAATTAAAGTAAAAGATGCTATAAAATATGAAATATATAGAAATAGATATTTTCAAAATTCTGATTGGAGCATTTTGGAGGAAAGGTTGAATTTATATGAAAATTCAATGAATGGTATTATAGTATCAAATAAAATATATGAATATATATACATATTTTCTTCAAAGCGTGAATTTTCTTTATTGCGTCCAAAACCTTATGAACGAAATGGTAGTGAAGATTATTACAAAATAAATCAGACATTGAGAGAGAAGGAAATAGAAACAAAAATTAAAGAGTTTAAAGAACAAAATTACGCATTAGAAGATTTGATTAGAATAGCTGTTAAGCAGAAAAAAGATATGGTAGGAGAAGTTTTAGCACGGTTTTATTGTGAAGGAGTGTATGATTCTAAAACATTTAACCTTCTTTTAAGGTTAGATGAAGAGGGAAAATATGTGTACGATTATGTGGCTTGTTTATATAGGCAAGGTTCAATTAATTTAAGCGAGATTGTAGAATTGGTAAAAAAATCGTGTGATAATAAGAATCTCTTAATAAATTTGATTTCATTAGAGACTATAGAAGATGAGAGAAAAGCCCTTATTAGTAAAGAGAGTGAAGAAATTAAAAGAGATTATTGGAACAAAATATTAAGAGTGGGGATATCTAATAAAGCAGAACATAGAGTTTATATATGGGCTTTGGAAGAATGTAAAAAATATGGTTCACTTAATACATATTTAGAATTGTTATATGATGTGAGAAATAAAATATTAATGCAGGAGCTATTTGACAATATATTTGCAATTGAAGAACTGAAAAATAATAATTCTTGCGGCATGGAAACTTATTATCTTCGGGAAATTTTGAAAGACTTGCAAAGTGTTTTTATTATGGATGATGAAAAATGCGTCAGATTGGCAAACTTAGAATGGCTGTGTAGAAATGTACTTGAATGGGATGAGATGAAATGCTTGCAAAGGGTAATGAAAACAGATTCTGCTTTTTATGCTGAGCTAGTAAAAATATTATTTAAAGGTGAGGAAAATGAGCCTGATGATGAAGAAAAAAGAAACCTGGCAAGCAAAGTTTATGATGGCTTTTATAAAGCAAAATTTTGTCCAACCGAACAAGATGGAAAAGTTGTATATGAAGATATAAGAAAATGGATAGATGATTTTAAAGAACGATTAATAGAGCAAAAGCAAGAGCGATTATTTGGAAATCTGATTGGTCACTTATTGGCATACGCGCCAATTGGTGAAGACGGTTATAGTCCATGTGAAGCAGTACGAAAAATCATAGAAGAGAATCCGTTAGATACCTTGAAAAATGCTTATGTAATTGAAGAAGAAAATAAACGAGGGGTTCATACTGCTGATGCAGGAAAGTCAGAGTTAATATTAAGTGATAGATACAAAAAGAATGCTGAAGGCTTACAGGAGCACTATCCACAAACGGCAGAAATTTATTTTACGTTAAGTGATAATTATAAACGCGAAGCAGCCTATGAAAGAAAGCGTGCCGAAGATGAGTGGTAGAATATATAAAGGAGAACGCTATAGTTTTACGAGATACGAAAAGCGACTCGGAAAAGGGGGAAATGGAGCGGTATATGATGTAAAACTGGAAAAAAATGAAGTGATAAAATTTCCTGTAGTATCCTCAAATGAAAGAATAATTATAACATGCAATAAGGAAGAAACAGTTTCTTTTTGATGTTAGTAGTGTAACGATATGTTTTGTTGTCTGCTTTGCATGAGCGATAAAAAGCGGAAAACCATCAGGCTTTCCGCTTTTTATCTTTCATCCACATCTGGATATATTCCATCTGTTCCTGGTCGGATATTTCCTGTGATCCGGGGTCGTTTCCGGCGGCGAGGCAGCAGAAGAGTACAAATGCCTGCAGGCAGAAAAACACAATAAGTGCTACAATGATCAAATTCCGCACCCCCTTTCACTGAAACTGGAATATATTAATATAGAAACCTTTATCTGGAGTATATGCATGAACGAGTCATTTTATACAGGAAAGGGAATCGGAGTGGCAATTCTTGACACGGGAATCTATCCGCATATAGATTTTGACAGCAGAATCTGTGTTTTTGCGGATTTTATTGCACATAAAAAAGTTCCATATGACGACAATGGACATGGAACCTGTGTAGCCGGAATTCTGGCCGGGAGTGGCAGGGCCTCCATGGGAAAATATAAAGGGATGGCACCAGGCAGCAGGATAGCAGCGCTGAAAGTACTTGATCGGTTTGGGAATGGAAATAAAGAAGATGTCCTGCAGGCTTTTCGTTGGATTTTACAGAACAGGGAACGATACAAGCTTCGAATTGTTAATATTTCTGTGGGAACGACTTATCGTACGCGAAACGAGCAGGATGTACTGGTGCAGGGTGTGGAGAAATTATGGGATGAAGGCCTGGTGGTGGTCGCGGCGGCAGGAAATCAGGGACCGAAGCCGGGGAGCGTGACGGCACCTGGATGCAGCAAAAAGATCATTACGGTGGGATCCAGTGATATGCTCTCGGGAAAGCGGGCAGTATCCGGGCGCGGACCAACATTTGAATGCGTGTGTAAACCGGATCTGGTAGCACCGGGGCGGCAGATTATGGCATGTACGCCGGGAGCTGGAAACCTGTACAGCATGAAAAGCGGAACGTCCATGTCAACACCGCTGGTGTCCGGTGCGATTGCGCTGGCACTGGAAAAAGATTCTCTGCTTTCCAATGTAGAAATTAAAATGATGCTGAGAGACAGCTGCGATGATATGGGACTGCCGAGAAACCAGCAGGGATGGGGAAAGTTCAACTGCAAAAAGTTTTTGGCATTATAGGAAATGCACATGATTGTATAAATAAAAATGCATGATTTTACCATAGTAAAGACTGAAAGTATTGACGGAACTCCTTTTTTCGGATAGAATAGTAGGAAATTGGCAATTGTTCGGAGATAAACAGTTGCAAAAAATCAGATATCAGACAAGGGAGACGTATTATGGAAAAAATTCAAATGACGACACCGTTGGTAGAGATGGACGGAGATGAGATGACCAGAATCCTCTGGAAAATGATCAAAGATGAACTTCTTCTTCCGTTTATTGATCTGAACACAGAGTATTATGATCTTGGACTGACTTATCGTAATGAAACAGATGATCAGGTTACGATTGATGCCGCCGAAGCAACTAAGAAATATGGTGTTGCAGTAAAATGTGCGACGATCACACCAAATCATGCACGTATGGACGAATATGATCTCAAGAAGATGTACAAGAGCCCGAATGGTACGATTCGTGCAATCCTTGATGGAACAGTATTCCGTGCACCGATCGTTGTAAAGGGAATTGAGCCATGTGTACGCAACTGGAAGAAACCGATCACACTTGCGCGTCATGCATATGGAGATATTTACAAGAATACAGAGATGTACATTGACAAACCAGGTAAGGTTGAGCTTGTTTATACTTCTGAAGACGGCGAAGAGAAACGCTCCCTTGTACAGGAATTTAAGGCACCTGGTGTTGCGATGGGTATGCATAATATGACAGCATCCATCGAAAGCTTTGCGAGAAGCTGTTTCAACTATGCACTGGATACAAAACAGGATGTATGGTTTGGCGCGAAAGATACAATTTCAAAGACTTATGATGCAAAATTCAAAGAAGTATTCCAGACTGTATTTGATACAGAATTTAAGGATAAGTTCGAAGAAGCAGGACTTACTTATTTCTATAGCCTGATCGATGATATTGTAGCGCGTGTTATGAAAGCAGAAGGCGGGTTTATCTGGGCATGCAAGAACTATGACGGAGATGTTATGAGTGATATGGTTTCTTCCGCGTTTGGTTCTCTTGCAATGATGACCTCTGTACTTGTTTCTCCACAGGGCTATTATGAGTACGAAGCTGCTCATGGAACGGTACAGAGACATTATTATCGCCATCTGGAAGGAAAAGAGACATCTACAAACTCTGTAGCAACAATCTTTGCATGGACAGGAGCTCTTCGTAAACGTGGAGAACTGGATGGCAATCAGAAACTGGAAGAGTTTGCAGATAAACTGGAAAAAGCAACTCTTTCTACAATTGAAAGTGGCAAGATGACCAAAGACCTTGCACTGATCACAACAATTGAGAATCCGACTGTACTGAACAGCCGTGATTTCATCCTTGCAATCAGAGAATCTCTGGAAAAAATGATTTAATATACGCACAAAAGAGCCATTGTATCAACTGCGATACAGTGGCTCTTGCAATGTGGGAGAGAAAATTGCAGTTACGCAAGTTCCTCCCATTTTTCATATAATTCTTCAAGTTCTGCCTGAATCTTGTCTTTTTCGCGGCTCAGTTCCGCACAGCGTCCTACATTCGTACAGACATCCGGAAGAACGAGAGTGTCGTCGATCTCTTTATCTCGTGTTTCAAGTTCTTCAATACGTTTTTCGACTTTTTTAAGTTCGTTTTCCTGTTTACGCTTGCGAGCCTGTTCTTCTTTTTGCTGCTGCCAGGTAAGTTTTCCCTCAGAAGGAGTTTCTTCTTTAGCTTCTTCGGTGGCTTCCTGTGCAGTCGGAGCATATTTCTCAGTCAGTTCTTCTTTTTTCTCCAGATAGTAGTCGTAATCACCGATATAGTTGACAACTGACTGATTTGTCAGATCAAGAATACGGGTTGCAGTCTGGTTGATGAAATAACGGTCATGAGAAACGTACAGTACCGTTCCGGTGTAGCTGTTCAGGGCTTCCTCCAGGATTTCCTTGGATGCGATATCCAGGTGGTTGGTAGGCTCATCGAGAATCAGGAAGTTTGCTTCTGAGAGCATCAGTTTTGCAAGAGAAACACGGCCTCGTTCGCCACCGGAAAGAGAGGAGATCACTTTGAATACATCGTCTCCGGTAAAGAGAAATGCTGCCAGCATATTACGGATCTGTGTCTCGGTCAGTGTCGGATATGTGTCTGAAATTTCCTCAAAAATTGTTTTTTCTGCATGAAGTACATGATGCTCCTGATCATAGTAACCAATCTGCACTTTGGCGCCCAGAGAGAAGCTTCCGGCGTCTGCATCCAGAAGTCCGTTGAGAATCTTGAGCATTGTAGTTTTGCCGGTTCCGTTGTTTCCGATCAGTGCTACGCGCTCGCCTCGTTTGATCTGGAAAGAAATATTGGAAAAAAGTTTCTGCTGCGGGAAACTTTTGGCGAGATCTTCTACGGTAAGGACATCGTTTCCACTGACCACGCGTGGCTCAAGAGAAAGACGCATCTGGCTCTGGACTTCAATCGGTTTGTCGATCCGCTGAATCCTATTCAGCATCTTTTCACGGCTCTCTGCACGTTTGATGGATTTTTCTCTGTTGAAAGATTTCAGCTTGACGATAACGGCTTCCTGATGTTTGATCTCGCGCTGCTGGTTGAGATATGCCTTGTACTGGGCATCACGAAGCTGTGCTTTTTTCTCTGCATAAGCGGAGTAATTACCGGCATACATACGAACCTGTCCGGCATCGATCTCGATGACTTTTGTGACAACTTTGTCCAGAAAATAGCGGTCATGAGATACAATGAAAACAGCACCAGGATAATTGAGAAGATAAGTTTCCAGCCAGGCAATGCTTTCCATATCCAGGTGGTTGGTAGGCTCATCGAGCAGAAGGATATCTGGTTTGGAAATCAGCAGTTTACCGAGGGCAACACGTGTTTTCTGACCGCCGGAAAGTGTCGCCACCTGTTTGGTAAAATCCTCTTCTGTAAATCCGAGACCATTCAGAACACCCATAAGTTCGCTTTTGTAGGCATAGCCATTCTCCAGTTCAAATTCATGAGTCAGGCGGGTGTAGGAGTTCATCAGGCGGTCAAGTTCTTCGCCGGACGCATTTTTCATCTGGACTTCCATGGCACGAAGGCGTTCTTCCATATCGATGATATACTGTTTGGTGCTTAAGAGTTCTTCATATACAGAAAGGTGTCCCTGTACATCCTGATACTGGGCGAGGTAACCGATGCGTTTGTCCTTGGCAAGAACTACCTGTCCGGCATCTGCATGGATCTCTTCCATTATAATGCGAAGAAGTGTGGTCTTGCCGGCACCGTTATTACCGATCAGAGCAGCTTTTTCGCGTTCTTCTATATGAAAAGAGGCATCTTCCAGAATCACTTTTTCACCGAAGGATTTGGAGATACCTTGACATGATAAAATCATAGTTATTCCTCCGAAGTAAATATACGGTATGATTATAAAAGCAAAAATGGCCTTTGTAAAGGAAAATCAATGAAAATTGTACATATTTGACAACATTGATTGACAACAAAATGTCAATTCGTTATAATTAACGAGAAAGTGTAAGGAGGGACAACGGTGGAAGCGAAACAGATTTCAAAAGCTGTGATTAAGAGACTGCCACGTTACTATAGATACCTTGGTGAACTTCTGGAAGACAATGTAGAGAGAATCTCTTCCAATGATCTTAGTAAAAAAATGCGTGTTACAGCGTCTCAGATACGTCAGGATCTGAATAATTTCGGGGGATTTGGACAGCAGGGATACGGTTATAATGTAAAATATCTTTATACAGAGATCGGTAAGATCCTGGGGCTGGATATCGTGCATCCGATGATCATTGTAGGAGCTGGTAATCTGGGGCAGGCACTTGCCAATTATGTTGAGTTTGAGAAGAGAGGATTCAAGCTGGTCGGTATTTTTGATGTAAATCCGGTACTTGAGGGAATTGCGGTTCGTGGGATTGAGATTCAGATGATCAGTGATCTTCCTTTCTTTATGAAAGAAAACAATATTGAGATCGCAATTCTGACATTGCCGAAGAATAAGGCACGTGATATGGCGGAGATTCTGATCGAGAACGGAATCAAAGCTATCTGGAATTTTGCACATATCGATCTGGATACTCCGGATGATGTGATCGTGGAGAATGTTCATCTTTCAGAGAGTCTTATGACATTATCCTATAATCTCAGTCAGTATCGTCAGGAACATATAGACGATGAGAAATAAGCAGCACTTATAAAGTGATGGCAGGACGGACAGACAGGCTGTTACCCGGCTCCTTATGGCAAGGAGGCTGCGTAATGGCCTTTTATGCTAATTATGGCAGGTGAGGAAAAAGAATGAAACAGATTGTGACCTGTAAAGAAATGAAAGCTCTTGATGGAAATATGATTGAGGGAATCGGGATTCCGTCCTGTGTCCTGATGGAACGGGCAGCTCTGAAAGTCGCAGAAGAACTGGAACGGACGCTGGCAGACAAAAAACAGGAAGAACGGATTCTCTGTGTCTGCGGAAGCGGGAACAACGGAGGAGATGGCGTGGCTGTTGCCCGTATTCTGAAACTGCATGGTTATCGTACAAGTCTGTATCTGGTGGGGAATCCGGACCACAGGACTGTGGAAATGCAGCGTCAGCTGGATATTGCAGCTGCCTGTCAGGTGCCGGTTGTGAATAACCTGGAAACAGAGGAATATACTACTATAGTAGATGCCATTTTCGGCGTTGGGCTGAGTCGTCCGGTCGAGGGCAGTTACAGAGATGTGATCATGGCACTAAATCAGTTGAATGCCTGGAAAGTGGCTGTTGATATTCCGTCCGGAGTAAATGGCGATACAGGAGCAGAACTTGGAATTGCTTTTCATGCAGATCTGACAGTGACATTTGCATTTCGGAAAGCAGGCCTTTGCCTGTATCCGGGCAGGAAATTTGCCGGTAAAGTAATCGTTGCGGATGTTGGCATCTACGCAAGTGATAAGGTGAAACCATATTTATGGCAGACAGAAAAAACAGATATTCATTTTCTGCCGGATAAAATTGTTGATGGAAACAAAGGAACTTTTGGAAAGATTCTGGTCGTTGCCGGAAGTCCGGGCATGTGTGGGGCGGCTTACCTCAGTGCGTCGGGAGCTTTTGCAGTGGGCATCGGAATGGTGAAAATCGTTACGGCAGAAGAGAATCGGATTCCACTGCAGACAATGCTGCCGGAAGCAATGCTTGATTGTGGCGATGATTTTGCAAAAGATCTTGACTGGTGCGATATTGTGGTGATCGGCCCGGGAATTGGAACTACGTACCAGGCTGCCGAAAAAGTACAGTGGTTTCTGGAGGCAGCATCAGGAGCTGCTAAACCAGTCATACTGGATGCAGATGGGCTGAATCTGCTGGCACAGCATCCGGAATGGAAACAGTATCTTACGAGCCGCGTGGTCATGACACCACATATGGGTGAGATGGGACGGCTGACAGGAAAAACTGTGAAGGAGCTTCAGACAGACCGTATTGCGGCTGCCCGCGAGCTGGCGGCAGAGACTGGTGCGGTTTGTGTGCTGAAAGATGCATGTACCGTGACGGCAGCACCGGATGGAAATACCTGGATCAGTCTGGCGGGAAATCCTGGAATGGCGACTGCGGGAAGTGGAGATGTTCTGACCGGAATTCTTGCAGGTGTTCTGGCAATGTTCCTGAATAAAAGGACGGAACTGCCGGATACAGGCAGACAGGCTGCGTTGGGAGTACTGCTTCATGGTATGGCAGGAGATCTGGCAGCGAAAGAAAAAGGAACAGCAGGTATGAAGGCCGGAGATATTGTACGAGGAGCTTCAGAAGTTTTGAAAAATAAATAGAATACCGAAATATCTGAGCAGATCAGGCAGGAAGAGGAGGGTATTATGAAAAAATTTGAGAGAGTTAAAGCAGTAGTATCACTGGATGCCATTGCTCATAACTTTGAGGAAATGAAGAAAAACATTGCAGATGGTACTAGGATCGTAGCTGTTATCAAGGCCGATGGTTATGGACATGGTGCAGAAGCGATTTCGCGTCTTATAGAAGACTATGAGTACATCTGGGGCTTTGCGACCGCGACAGCAGAGGAAGCGATTCAGTTGAAAGATGCCGGGATTGAGAAACCGGTATTGATTCTCGGACTTGTTTTTGAAGAGTATTTCCAGGAACTGATCAGAAAAGATGTGCGCCTGACGGTCTGTGAGTATGATGTGGCAAAAATCCTTTCTGATGAGGCTGTCCGCCAGGGCAGACAGGTGCATATCCATATTGCACTGGATACCGGAATGAGCCGTATTGGATTTGCAGATAAGCCGGAAAGCGTTGAGGAGATCAAAAAGATCGCCGCACTTCCAAATGTTGAGATTGAAGGTATGTTTACACACTTCGCGCGGGCAGATGAGACGGACAAAGCTCCGGCAGTAGAACAGCTGAAACGTTATCTTGCGTTTGCTGACCTTCTGGAAAAGGCGGGAGTACAGATTCCGCTGAAGCATTGCTCGAACAGTGCGGGAATCATTCGTATGCCAGAGGCAAACCTGAACCTGGTCCGTGCGGGAATTACGATCTATGGTATTTATCCGTCCGATGAAGTGGAGAGGGACATTGTGAAACTGAAGCCGGCGATGGAGCTGAAGAGTCATGTGGCTTATGTGAAGGATCTTCCGGCAGGAACGGCGATCAGTTATGGCGGAACATTTGCTTCCGAAAACGATCTTCGTGTTGCAACGATTCCGGTTGGCTATGCGGATGGGTATCCGAGAACTCTGTCTAATAAAGGATGGGTTCTGATACATGGACAGAAAGCACCGATTCTTGGCAGAGTCTGTATGGACCAGTTCATGGTGGATGTTACACATATTCCGGATGTGAAACATGGAGATGAGGTAACATTGATCGGCAGGGACGGAGACGAATTTATCAGCATTGAGACTTTTGGCGATATGTCCGGCAGATTTTCTTATGAATTTGCCTGCGATATCAGTAAACGTGTCCCGAGAGTCTATATAAAAGACGGCAAAGAATGGGGAGATCTGACCTTCTTCGAATAAACTGCAGTACCACGCATGTATACACAGAAGAAAAATGGAAATACTAATTCCAGAGAAAAAAGAATCGGAGTGTGATTGTGTGGTAATTAAAAGAGGGGATATTTTTTATGCAGATTTAAGGCCGGTAGTTGGGAGTGAACAGGGTGGTGTCCGCCCGGTTCTGATCATTCAGAATGATGTGGGCAACCGACACAGTCCCACGGTCATCTGTGCTGCGATTACTTCTAAGATGAATAAGGCAAAGCTGCCGACGCATATTGAGATCGATGCTTCTTCTTATGGAATTGAGAAGGACTCGGTGATCTTGTTGGAACAGCTGCGTACGATCGATAAAAAAAGGCTGAAGGATAAGGTATGCCATCTTGACCAGACAATGCTGGATCGAGTGAATCATGCCCTTGAAATCAGCCTTGAACTTACTTTTTAGGCTGTTATCCTTGACGAACAGAAGCTAAAGTGCTATATTTTAGCAGTAATTGTGCTGATTTTAAACAAATTACGGAAGGAATAGATACAAAATGGACGATGGCAGTCGATTGCCCCGCAGGGGGCCGGCGAAGGTTATAGACTGGATCCAAGGTCTTTTTTCCGGAGTTTTTCATTTCTTTAAAGGGGAACAGGAAGATTCTGTTACGGAAAAAGAAATCATCTCTATGGTGGATGAGGCACATGAGAAAGGTGTCCTCCAGAAAGATGAAGCAGAGATGATCCAGAATATTTTTGCTTTTGAAGATAAAGAAGTGGGTGTGGTTATGACTCACAGAAGCAGTGTGGCTGCTTTTGCGATGGATGATCTGCTCAAGGATGTTGTGAATCATATGATGGAAGAGGAAAATTCCCGATATCCGGTCTGCGGGGAAGATATGGATGATATCCGGGGACTGATCCATTACAAAGATGCACTGAAATTCTTTACACAGAATCCATGGGCGAAGTTCAAACCACTGAAAGAGCTTCCGGGGCTTATCAGGAAAGCGACTTTTGTTCCTGAGACCAGACATATCGGACAGCTTTTCCGTACCATGCAGGCCAGACAGGTACATATGGCAGTTGTCGTGGATGAGTATGGTCAGACGGCAGGAATCGTAACGATGGAAGACCTCATTGAGGAAATCGTCGGGGATATTTTTGATGAATACGATGAGAGCAGGGATACATTTCGGACACAGGTAGATAACAGTATCATTATTGATGGACTTGCCAGTCTGGATGATGTGGAGCAGGAACTGGATATTGAATTCGGTGATGTAGAAATGGAAACGCTGAACGGTTATCTGACAGAGCTTCTGGGACATATTCCGTCCAGGGAGGATCTGGACAAAGAAATTGTTGCAAACGGCTACAGATTTAAGATTCTTTCACTTGGAAACAGAACCATCGGAAGAGTAAGAGCCGAAAAAATAAATGACAAAGAAACAAAAGGAGAGAGTGAAAAATGTCAGGACATTCAAAATTCGCAAACATAAAGCACAAAAAGGAAAAAAATGACGCAAAAAAAGGTAAAGTATTTACTGTAATCGGCCGTGAGATCGTTATGGCAGTCAAAGCCGGCGGTGCGGACCCGAACAACAACAGCAAACTTCGTGACGTTATCGCAAAAGCAAAAGCAAACAACATGCCGAACGATACAATTGAGCGTGGTATCAAAAAAGCAGCAGGTGCTGATTCTGCAGACAGTTATGAGCGTGCTACATATGAAGGATATGGCCCGAACGGTGTTGCAATCATCGTTGAGACTCTGACTGACAACAAGAACCGTACAGCAAGTAATGTAAGAAATGCATTTACAAAAGGTTATGGAAGCATCGGAACTCAGGGATGTGTATCCTTTATGTTTGATCAGAAAGGTCAGATCATCATTGATAAAGAAGAACTGGAAGATGAATGCGGCGAGATGGATGCAGATGAACTGATGATGACAGCTCTTGATGCCGGTGCAGAAGACTTTAACGAAGAAGAAGACAGCTTCGAAGTTCTGACAGCTCCGGATGATTTCAGTGCTGTTCGTGAAGCTCTTGAAAAAGCAGGAATCCCGATGGTAGAAGCTCAGGTTGCCATGGTTCCGCAGACATATGTGGATCTGACAGATGAAAAGGATGTCAAGAACCTGCAGAGAACACTGGATCTTCTCGATGAGGACGATGATGTTACAGATGTTTGGACAAACTGGAACGAATGATTTTCAAATATATGATCTGATGTATAACAATTAAAGATCTGACACAAAATACCTTCATGAATCTTCATGGAGGTATTTTTTATGTCTGAAAAAGAAATCGAGAATGACAAACAGCAGGCTTTGGATAAAGAAGAAAAAGAAAATGAGCAGATCAGGGAAATGGGTGAGTTGACACTTGACCAGAATGTGAAGAGACACCGGATCGAACTTCTGACGATCATTGGTGAAGTAGAAGGCCATGATGCTGCACCGTCGCAGAGTAAAACAACAAAATATGAACATGTTCTGCCAAAACTTGCAATGATCGAAGACGATGAAAACGTGGAAGGACTTCTGATTCTTTTGAATACGGTTGGCGGTGATGTGGAGGCAGGACTTGCCATTGCAGAGATGATTGCATCTTTAAGTATTCCGACGGTATCGTTGGTACTTGGTGGCGGGCATTCGATCGGAGTACCGATGGCAGTGTCGGCAGATTATTCTTTTGCTGTGCCAAGTGCCACGATGGTAATTCATCCGGTGCGTTCGAGTGGGATGTTTATCGGTGTTGCTCAGACTTATCGGAATATGGAAAAAATTCAGGACCGTATCACAGGCTTTATTGCGGCACATTCCAGAGCTTCGCAGGAACGACTGGAAGAACTGATGCTGGATACCAGTCAGCTGGTCAAAGATGTCGGAACGCTTCTGGAAGGTGAGGAGGCAGTAAAAGAAGGGCTGATTGATGAGATTGGAGGAATCCGTGAGGCACTTGCAAAACTGCATGAGATGATTGGTGCGAAAAATAATAAAATATAAAAAATTGTGAAAAAAAAGACATTTTTATGCATCTTTATAAATGTTTTCCTTGTCATATAGCAGATTTTAGCGTATTATTATTAGAGGATTGAGTGAAAATATGCTAGGAGGGAAACAATGTATAAGATTTTAAAAGCTGAGACACTGGCAGCTAAGATCCATCTTATGGTTGTACATGCACCGCGTGTTGCAAGCCACTGTCAGCCAGGACAATTTATCATCGTAAAAATGGATGAAAAGGGCGAGAGAATCCCGCTTACAATTTGCGACTATGATCGCGAAGAAGGAACGATTACAATCGTATTCCAGGAAGTTGGAGCATCTACTATTAAGATGTCCGAATTAAAAGCTGGAGATTCTTTCCGTGACTTTGTAGGACCTCTGGGATGTCCTTCTGAATTTGTTCATGAAGACATCGAAGAACTTAAGAAAAAGAAAATGGTATTCGTAGCCGGAGGTGTTGGTACAGCACCTGTTTATCCGCAGGTAAAATGGCTTCACGAGCATGGTATTACTGCAGACGTAATCCTTGGTTCCAAAACAAAGGATATGGTTATTCTTGAAAAAGAACTTGCAGCTGTTTCCAACCTTTATGTTACAACAGATGACGGATCTTATGGACGTTCCGGTATGGTAACAAAGACTCTGGAAGATCTCGTTACTAACGAAGGAAAGAGCTATGACGTCTGTGTTGCAATCGGACCGATGATCATGATGAAATTTGTCTGTCTTCTTACTAAGAAGCTTGGTATCCACACAATCGTCAGCATGAACCCGATTATGGTTGACGGAACTGGTATGTGTGGAGCATGTCGTCTCCAGGTTGGCGATGAGATCAAATTTGCCTGCGTAGACGGACCGGAATTCGACGGACATCTCGTTGATTTCGATCAGGCTATGAAGAGAAGCCAGATGTACAAGACTGAAGAAGGACGTGCATTACTGAAGCTTCAGGAAGGCGATACCCACCACGGTGGATGCGGACAGTGCGGAGGTGACAAGTAATGGCAGATGCAAAAATGTTAAATAAAGTACCGGTAAGAGAACAGGATCCGAAGGTACGTGCTACAAACTTTGAAGAAGTTTGTCTTGGATATAATCAGGAAGAAGCAATGGAAGAGGCACAGAGATGTCTGGCCTGTAAAAAACCGAAATGCGTAGAAGGATGTCCGGTGTCCATCAATATTCCTGGATTTATCGAGCAGATCAAAGAAGGAAACATTGAAGAAGCATATAAAGTGATCGGATTATCTTCCGCACTTCCGGCTATCTGCGGACGTGTATGTCCTCAGGAGTCTCAGTGTGAAGGACAGTGTATCCGTGGTAAGAAGGGTGAAGCTGTTTCTATCGGTAAACTGGAAAGATTCGTTGCTGACTATGCTCTGGAACATGATATTAAACCAGTCGGAGCAGAAGTTAAGAACGGACATAAAGTTGCTGTTATCGGTTCTGGTCCGTCCGGACTTACCTGCGCAGGTGATCTTGCAAAGGCCGGATATGATGTAACCGTATTTGAAGCTCTTCATGAACTTGGTGGAGTTCTTGTTTATGGTATTCCGGAATTCCGTCTTCCAAAACAGAAAGTTGTTAAGAAAGAGATCGAGAAAGTTAAAGAACTCGGTGTTAAATTTGAAACAAACGTTGTTATCGGTAAATCCACAACAATCGATCAGCTGATCGAAGATGAAGGATTTGAAGCTGTATTTATCGGTTCCGGTGCAGGTCTTCCGATGTTTATGGGAATCCCGGGTGAAAACGCAAGCGGTGTATTCTCTGCAAACGAGTACCTGACAAGAAGCAACCTGATGAAAGCATTCGATGACTCTTATGATACACCGATCGCAGCAGGTAAGAAAGTTGCTGTTGTCGGCGGTGGTAACGTAGCTATGGATGCTGCAAGAACTGCTCTCAGACTTGGTGCTGAAGTACATATCGTATACAGAAGAAGTGAAGCAGAGCTTCCTGCACGAGCAGAAGAAGTTCATCATGCTAAAGAAGAAGGAATCATCTTTGATCTTCTTACAAATCCGAAGGAAATCCTTGTTGACGAGAACGGACATGTAAGCGGTATGAAGGTTGTTAAGATGGAACTGGGCGAGCCGGATGCATCCGGAAGAAGACGTCCTGTTGAGATTCCAGGTTCTGAGTATGATATGGATGTTGATACTGTTATCATGTCACTTGGTACTTCTCCGAACCCACTGATCTCTTCTACTACTAAAGGACTTGAGATCAACAAGAGAAGATGTATCGTTGCTGAAGAAGAAACAGGTAAGACATCTAAAGACGGCGTTTACGCTGGTGGAGATGCTGTTACAGGTGCAGCTACAGTTATCCTTGCTATGGGAGCTGGTAAAGCTGGAGCAAAAGGTATCGATGAATATCTGAAAAATAAATAAAATGAATCAGGGGCCTTCCGGTACAGAAATGTGTCGGAAGGTCTTTTTTTGAATGGAATAAGAACACAAGTTCTTTTTTGCTGTCTTGTAAGTTTTTCGGGAATATGTTATACTATCCACTGTTAATATGCCTTTATAGGCGGTTATGAGAAATTTACCGGATAATATGGTACAGATTAGTTGAAAGAAAAGGATAAAAATATGATAGTTCTTTATATTATTTTACTGGCTATAGTGCAGGGAATTACAGAATTTCTTCCGGTCAGCAGTTTTGGACATCTTTGTTTTGTTCAGAATATACTTGGTATGGAACATGGACCCGGAGTACTCATGGAGGTTATGCTTCATGTCGGAACACTGGCTGCGATCTTTATGACTTTTCAGAAGGATATTCGCAGACTGGCAGTGGAATCCATTGAAATGTTTATGGATGTGATCGGAAATGCAAATCTCTATATACATAACAGACGTACCGGGGATGAGCTTCATTATGCAAAGATTATAAGCAATATCTACCGTAAATTTGCAGTTCTACTGATGGTTTCCATGATTCCGACGATGTTTCTGGGATATACAGCACGTAGACTTGTTGCAATGTCTGCAGCTTCAAAACTTCTTCCAGGTGTTGGGATTCTGATCACGGGGATTATTCTTCTGGTAATTGATCTGAGTCAGGTAGGCGGCACAAAAGCAGCTAAGGATGCAAGCTTTTCCAACGCCATGTGGATCGGAATCTGTCAGGGGCTTTCTGTATTTCCTGGATTTTCCAGAAGTGGAATGACGATCAGTGCCGGGTTGATGAGCGGATTCAGCCGTACATTTGCAGTGAAGTATTCTTATATTTTGTCGATTCCGGCAATTATCGGTGCACTGATCATGGAACTTGGGCAGTTTGGTTCTGCAGATATGACAGTAGGGCTTGGCTTTTCTTATGTATTTGGAATGATCATTGCAGCAGTTGTTGGAAGTCTGGCAATCCGGGCATGCCTGAGACTTGTACACAACGGAAAATTCCGCTTTTTTGCATACTATTGTTTTATTGTGGGAATTATTGCGCTTGTAGCAAATTTTGCATAGTTGGGAATATTTTTTCTGCCGGAGGATTTTCTGATTTTCCGGCGGATTTTTATGAAGAATCATTAGGAGGGGTGCCTGAATGGCAGCAGCAAAGAAACAGAGTAACCGAAGAGGGAATGCAAAAGCCACTTCCGGACGTAAAAATACGAGAAAAAAACAGACCAGAAAACAGGTGAAAAAGCAGGGAGTTACCAGCGGATTCCAGACAGAGATCATTTTGCTGACAATTCTGGCGGCCTCGATCATATTGATCATCAGTAATCTTGGCATGGGTGGAGTGGTCGGTGCTGCGATCAGTAAGGCATCTTTCGGGATTATGGGATTGCTTGCGTATGTTTTTCCGGTATTGATCTTTGTTGGTGCTGCATTTCTTGTATCGAACAGTAAGAATCCTCTTGCATACAAAAAAGCACTTGCTGCGCTTGTGTTTTTTGTTTTTCTGTGCGGCCTGGTTCAGCTGTTGACAGAGGGATATATGTCCAGTACTACAATGTCGGAATATTATTCGACCTGTTCTACATATAGAACGGGTGGTGGTGTGCTTGGTGGAGCTATCTGCATTTCTACGACTTCCGCATTTGGTGTTGCGGGGGGATATGTGATTATTATTCTTGTACTTCTGATCTCTCTGATATTGATCACGCAGAAATCATTTTTTGGTTTTGTATTCCGTATCTGGGATGCAGTCTGTGCACTTGCCAGAGATGGACATGACATGTATATGGAGGGACAGCCGGAGCGGGATCTTCGCAAAGAGCTTCGTGTGCAGGAACGCAGACAAAGGAGAGAAGAACGGCAGACGCAGCGTGTGCGCGAACTGGAAGAGGCTCTGGCACAGGAAAACAATGATGGAGAAGAGGCTGCGGCTAAAGAGAAGAAATCTACAGGATTTCTTGAAGGGACGTTGCTTGTTCCACCGGAAGCAAAGAAGAAAAAGAATCGTAAGACAGTGCTCAGAGATCATAAGAAGACCGCAGAAGGCATAAAAAATGATACTGCCACAGATACAGATTCCGTAGCTGTAGTTTCAGATATGACTTCAGATTTTGCAGGAAATGCAGAACACGGGGAAAATGTGAGGCAGGACCAGAAGGATGAGATGCCTGAGAATATGCCTGTGGAGAACACGATGACGATGGCTTCACCACAGACTCCGATGTTTGAGATTCACCGTGCAGAGCCGGAAGAATTTTATCAGGAACCATCAGATAGCTATGTGCAGCCAACGGCAGAGCAGGATGTACCGGAATTATCAGAATGCTATTCTGAACCGGAGCCGGTAGAAACATATGCGGAAGTACAGCAGGTGCAGGAGCCGGTGTCTGAGAATGTTCCGGAATCTGTGCCGCAGCCGGAGACAAGACCTGCTTCACAGTCAGTAAAAAATCCGAAGTCTTCCAAACAGGAGATTGAAAGTGGAATTCAAAATATCCAGAAAGAGATTACACAGCAGAATGAAGTGGTTAAGCGTGAGTATCATTATCCGCCGCTGAAACTTCTGAAGCGTGGAGATGGCAAATCACAGGGAGACTCCGATGAACATCTTCGCAAGACTGCGAAGAAGCTGCAGGATACATTGCATAATTTTGGTGTGAATGTAACTGTGACGAATGTAAGCTGCGGACCAACTGTCACCAGATATGAATTGCAGCCGGAAATGGGCGTTAAAGTAAGTAAGATCGTCAATCTGGCAGATGATATCAAATTAAACCTTGCAACGCCGGACATTCGTATTGAGGCACCGATTCCGGGCAAAGCGGCTGTTGGTATTGAAGTACCGAACAAAGAAAATCATGCTGTTATGCTGAGAGAGATCCTTCAGTCACAGGAATTTCAGAGTGCAAAGTCCAGGCTGTCTTTTGCAGTTGGTAAAGATATTGCAGGAAAACCGGTTGTTACGGATATTGCCAAGATGCCACATCTTCTGATCGCGGGTGCTACAGGTTCCGGTAAATCTGTCTGTATCAATACCCTGATCGTAAGTATCCTGTACAAAGCATCTCCGGAAGATGTCAAATTGATCATGATTGACCCGAAGGTAGTGGAACTCAGTGTTTATAACGGTATTCCACATCTGTTCATTCCGGTTGTCACGGATCCGAAAAAAGCTGCCGGTGCATTGAACTGGGCAGTAACAGAGATGATGAATCGTTACAATACGTTTGCAGAATACAGTGTTCGAAATCTTCAGGAATATAACCGCAAAGTTGAGGGAATGCGTATTCCGGAAGGTGAAGAGCGCCCTGAGAAGATGCCGCAGATCGTAATTATTGTAGATGAGCTTGCAGACCTTATGATGGTTGCTCCTGGAGAAGTGGAGGATGCAATCTGTCGTCTGGCACAGCTTGCACGTGCTGCAGGTATTCACCTGATCATTGCAACACAGCGACCGTCTGTAAATGTTATCACCGGTCTGATCAAGGCAAATATGCCGTCACGAATTGCATTCTCTGTATCTTCTGGTGTTGATTCAAGGACGATCCTTGACATGAATGGAGCAGAGAAGCTTCTTGGAAAGGGCGATATGCTGTTTTATCCGCAGGGATATCAGAAACCGGCCAGACTGCAGGGGGCTTTTGTATCCGATGAAGAAGTCAGCAGTATTGTTGACTTCCTGGCAGAAAAGAATCCGGGAATGCAGTACAATTCCCAGATTGAACAGCAGGTAAATACGGCAGGCATGTCCGGTGGCACCGGTGGTTCTTCGGCTGACGACAGGGATGCTTATTTTGTGGAGGCCGGTAAATTCATTATTGAAAAAGAAAAGGCATCGATCGGTATGCTCCAGAGAATGTTCAAAATCGGTTTCAATAGAGCTGCAAGAATCATGGATCAGTTATGTGATGCAGGGGTTGTCGGACCGGAGGAAGGAACGAAACCTCGTAAGGTACTGATGTCTGCAGAAGAATTTGAAAATTATATAGAGGAATACCTGTAAATGGAAATTAAGATCATAACTGTAGGGAAAATTAAAGAAAAATATCTGAATGATGGAATTGCCGAGTATGCGAAGCGTCTGAGCCGTTACTGCAAACTGACATTTTGCCAGGTTCCGGATGAAAAGACACCGGATAAAGCATCTGATGCACTGAACGAGCAGATTAAGAATACAGAAGCGGAACGTCTGATGAAGCATATCCGGGAACAGGATTATGTAATTGCGCTTGCGATTGATGGTAAAATGCTGGATTCCGTTGAGTTATCCGAAAAAATCGGACGTCTGGGTGTAGAAGGCAAAAGTTCTGTCGTATTTGTGATCGGAGGCTCGTTAGGTCTTGGCAATGAAGTTCTGAAAAGAGCAGATTATAAACTGAGCTTTTCCAGAATGACATTTCCTCATCAGCTGATGCAGATGATTCTTCTGGAGCAGATCTATCGTGGCTACAGGATCCTGAACCATGAACCTTATCATAAATAAAAAGACACAAACCGGAAATAACTCCGGCTTGCAATAAATGATTTCCAAAAAAGGAGGATATAGTGATATGACAACAGAACGAGTAGAACATATGGCAGGTGGACAGGGACATGCATTGGTGAAACGTCTCCTTGATGAGAAGCAGTTAAACGGAAAATGCAAATTATATGCGCAGGTAACTCTGGAACCGGGATGTTCTCTGGGATATCATGAACATCATAATGAGAGTGAAACGTATTATATTCTTTCAGGAAAAGGTATTTACAGCGATAATGGAACACTCCGTATGGTGCAGGCCGGTGATGTGACATTTACTCCGGACGGCAAAGGACATGGACTTACAAACAGCGGCGATGAAGACCTTGTATTCATGGCGCTGATTATTCTGGATTAATTAAAATGGAGGAACCCTGATGACGGCAGAACTGAATATTGATAAATTTGAAGATTTTATTGCGCAGTATCCGATCTTTGAATATCGTATCCTGAATACCGGAGATCTGTCTGTCGAGGAGAGAGTAAGGATCGTCTGTCAGCAGGAATGTGAACGGTATGGATCGACCTGGGCATGTCCGCCGGCTGTGGGTACTCTGAAAGAATGCGAGGAAAGAATCCGCAAGTTTGGACAGGCTGTTTTCTTTTCCAGTGTGGCAGAAGTTTCTGATCTTATGAATATGCAGGAAATGCTGCAAACAAGAGCTGCACACGAAGAACTGACAACGGAAGTTGCCCGTTTTTTGAAAGAACAGGGATTTGAGACGTTTACACTTTCAACGGAATCCTGTGATATCTGTGAGGACTGTGCATATCCACATGGCAAACCGTGCAGACATCCGGACCGAATGCATCCCTGCCTGGAAAGCCATGGCGTGGTAGTAAGTGAGATCGTAGAGAAACAGCAGATGGAGTATAATCTGGGCGGAAATACGATACTCTGGTTTTCCATGGTGCTTTTTAAATAAAATATCAGAGAATAAACAAGACCTCTCCGGCGTACATTTATAATGAGCGCCAGGGAGGTTTTGTTATGAAAAAGATGGGACAATGGAAAGAAAATCTTGTTACCTCGCTGGAAATACCGAGAGATCTGGCAATGAAAGAAACGGTGTTTACTGTTACAGGAAAACATCAGGCAGTAGTCTGCAACTATCGAAGTGTTTTGCGGTATGAAAAAGAAGAAATAATATTACTGACTTTTCAGGGGAAACTTCGAATACAGGGAAAAAGACTGAAGATTCCGATGTATACACCTGAAGAAATGTATATTGAAGGTGTGATCACGGAGATTATTCTGGAAGGTTAGGAGGAGATTATGAAAAAGTATGCCGGGTTTCGAAATGGATACGTTCGTGTGAGGATATATGGGGAACAGACAGAACGTTTTCTGAATCTGTGCAGAGCTCGTGAAATTCGAATCAGTGATCTCAGAAGAGAATCAGAACTGAGTCTGACAGGATGTCTGCAGATCAGAGATTTTTTCAGACTCGCTCCAATACATAGAAAAACAAAAGTAAAAATTCATATTCTGGAAAAGCATGGACTTCCTTTCTTTTTTTACCGAAGTAAAAAGAGAAAGGCTTTTTTTCTTGGATTACTTTTATGTGCAGGACTGCTTTTGTTCCTGTCCGGACGGTTGTGGGAAATTGATGTAGAGGGAAATGTCAGAAACAGCACACCTGAGATACTGGATTTTCTGGAACAAAAAGGAATCAGGCATGGAATGGCAAAAGGAAGACTCAGCTGCAGTGAGATTGCAGCTGAGATCCGTAAAAAATATCCGGATATTACGTGGGTATCAGCAAAACTGGAGGGAACCAGACTGCTCCTTACAGTCAGAGAAGGGATATTTATACAGACTACAGAAGAAAAGGACAAATCTGCCTGTGATATTATGGCAGAACGCGATGGTGAGATCATAAAAATGATAACCAGAAGCGGACTGCCCCGGAAAAAGGTCGGGGATTTATGTAAAAAAGGTGAAATCCTGGTATCGGGAATACTGGAATTAAAGGATGACAGTCAGGAGGTTGTAAAGTATGAAGCGGTTCATGCAGATGCAGATATTTATATAAAAAGACAGAAGGCATATTATCATGAGATTCCAATGATCTATGAGACATATGAATGGACCGGTAAAAAGAAAAAGGGTATCTATCTGAAAGCAGGCAGATTTTATTTGGAAATTGCAGACAGGACAAAAAATGGCTGGTATCAGATTGCAGAAGAACAGAAAATGTATCTGACCAAAAGTTTTCAGCTGCCGTGCTCAATAGGGTATATTACCCAAAACCAGTACAGAAAGATAAAAAAAGAGTATACAAGGGAAGAAGTAAAAAAACTTGCATGGCATACTTTGCAGAGGTATGAAGAAAAATTAATGCAAAAAGGGGTTCAAATATCTGCAAATAATGTTAAAATAGAAATTGACCACAAGACCTGTGTAAGCAAAGGTTTTTTGGAAATTATAGAAAAAATCGGAGAGGAGACTCCTGTAGAAATACCGGAGCAGCCTGCAGAAAGGACAACAGAGGATGGCTAACAGCATTATCGAGCTATATACGCAGGTGCCTGCAGATCTGGAGGGAAATGTGTTCGGTCAGTTTGACGAACACCTGAAGCTGATTGAACGGACGTTAAATGTAACACTGATATCCAGAGATGGCATGCTGAAGATCCTGGGTACCGAACAGAGTGCAACTCAGGCAAAAAAACTGATAGAGGAACTGGTGACGCTTGCAGGAAGAGGCAATACTATAACACGGCAGAACGTAAGTTATGCACTGTCTCTTGCCATGGAGGAACGGAATCAGGTACTCGCGGAAATAGATAAAGATTTTATCTGTAATACGATACAGGGAAGACCAATCAAACCCAAAACATTAGGACAGCAGGAATATGTAGAACAGATCCGAAAGAAAATGATCGTATTTGGAATCGGACCTGCAGGCACCGGTAAGACTTACCTTGCTATGGCAATGGCAGTTACCGCATTTCGAAATGAAGAAGTCAGCCGTATCATTCTGACCAGACCGGCGATCGAAGCAGGGGAGAAACTTGGATTCCTTCCGGGTGATCTTCAGAGTAAAGTAGATCCGTATCTGCGCCCATTGTATGATGCATTATATCAGATCATGGGAGCTGACAGTTTCGCAAAAAATATGGAACGAGGGCTGATCGAAGTGGCTCCGCTTGCTTATATGCGAGGACGTACACTGGATAATGCATTTATTATTCTGGATGAGGCACAGAATACAACACCGGCACAGATGAAGATGTTTCTGACCCGTATTGGTTTTGGCTCCAAAGTGGTTGTTACCGGTGATGCGTCTCAGAAAGACCTTCCGAGAGATGCAGTATCTGGTCTTGATGTGGCGGCAAAGGTCCTTAAGAAGATAGATGATATTGGATTTTGCCAGCTTACCAGCAAAGACGTTGTACGTCATCCGCTGGTACAGCAGATCGTACAGGCATATGAAGATTACGAAAAGAAACAGAAACCGTCCAGAAGTACCGGTGGTACAAGGACAGTCCGGAGGAAAAAGAATGACCATACAAATTGATTATGAAGCAGAACGTAAACTGGATATTGATTATGAAAAACTGGCATCAGAAGTCGCTGAGCATATTCTTGAGACAGAGAACTGTCCTTATGATGTCTGCGTAAATCTTGTGATTACTGACAACGAAGAAATCAAACGGGTAAATACGGAATTTCGCTCAATCGGGGCACCGACAGATGTACTTTCTTTCCCGATGATACCGTTTAAGACACCGGCAGATTATTCAGTGATCGAGGGCGATGACAGCTATTTTGATCTTGATACAGATGAACTGATCCTTGGGGACGTTATGATCTCTGTAGATAAGGTCTATGCGCAGGCAGAAGAATATGGACACAGCACAGAGCGGGAATTCAGTTTCCTGTTTGCACACAGTATGCTGCATCTGCTCGGCTATGATCATATGGAACCGGATGAGGCAGCGGTAATGGAGGCCAAACAGGCAAAGGCACTGGAGGATCTGGGAATTACCAGGTGATGATCACCATCTGAAAGGAGAACATCTATGAAGAAGAAATTTCTGGCAGCAGTTATGGCATTGGTTATGATAGGAACGACACCTGTTGGTGTATTTGCTGATACTATGGTGAAAAGCTACCTTACAGGACTGGATGTTCCCGAATCGGAAGGCCGGGTCCGCCCGGTAGCGGTTATGCTGAATAATATTAAGCAGGGATGCCCACAGAGTGGGATCGCGAATGCCGGTGTTGTGTATGAGGCACCTGTAGAGGGCGATATCACAAGACTGATGGGAATTTTTGAGGATTATAAAGATCTGGAACGGATTGGTTCCGTCAGAAGCTGCAGAGATTATTATATCTTTTATGCGAATGAATTTGATGCAATTTATGCACATTATGGACAGTCTGCTTTTGCACTTCCATATTTTGAACAGCATCTGATCGACAATCTGAATGGCGTGAAACTGGGAAAAATCTGTTATTTCAGGAGTACTGACCGTAAGGCTCCGCACAATGCTTATACAACATATGACCTGCTTCAGCAGGGTATAGACAAGATGGGATACCGCAGAGAATACAAAAAAGATTATGATGGACACTATGTGTTTGTACCTGATGGAACTGAAAACACACTTCCGCAGGGTACATCCGCACAGGAGATACATTTTGATAATTTTACAGTGAATCATCCATGGTTTGTTTATGATGAAAATACAAAAAAATACAGCCGTTTCCAGTATGGTGCGGCACAGATCGATGATCTTACCGGAGAGCAACTGACCTGTGACAATATCCTGATCCAGTACTCTTACGTGACTACATATGAGGGAACAAGCTATAAGGATATTGAGACGATTACCGATCGTGACGGAAATTCCGGTGGACAAGGCAAATATATCACAAGAGGGAAAGCAATCGATGTCACCTGGCAGAAAGATTCCCCATGGGGTGTGACTCATTATATTACAGATGATAATCAGGAAGTTCAGCTGAATCCGGGAACGACCTGGGTGGAGATCGTACAGGATGACAGAGTGGATGATATCAGCTATCAATAGAGAACAGAGACTGTTTACAGGTGATGACCTGAAACAGATCGCAGAAGAAATTACTGGAGAATAAATACCATGAATTATCGTGAGTTACTGAAAGACAAAAAACGCGTTGTGATCAAAGTTGGTTCTTCCTCTTTGATCCACAAGGAAACAAATAAACTGGATCTTCGTAAACTGGAAGTGCTTGTAAGGGAACTGAGTGATCTTCATAACCAGGGCAAGGATGTTGTCCTGGTTACTTCAGGTGCAGTGGCAGTTGGTGCATCTGCATTTGGCATGCATGAGAAGCCGACAGAACTTAAGAAAAAACAGGCATGCTCCGCAGTTGGACAGGCGCGTCTGATGATGATCTATCAGAAACTTTTTTCAGAGTACAACCAGATGGCGGCGCAGATTCTGATGACAAAGAATACGATGGTCAATAACCTGAACCGCAGAAATGCACGGAATACATTTGAAGAGTTGCTAGAGCTCGGGGCAATTCCGGTTGTTAATGAAAATGACTCCATTTCAAGCTACGAGCTGGAGATGTTGGAATCCTTTGGTGATAATGACACATTGTCAGCAGTTATCGCGGGATTGATCGGGGCGGATCTTCTGATCCTGCTTTCTGATATCGACGGACTTTTTACCGATGACCCGAATACGAATCCGGATGCAGAATTCATTGATATTGTCGAAGTACTGGATGAGAAACTTCTGAGTATGGGAAAAGGACCAAAGAGCAAGGTCGGAACCGGTGGAATGGCTACAAAACTGACTGCTGCCGAGATAGCAACGGCTGCAGGTGCGGATATGGTGATCGCGAATGGCCGGGATTTTCATGTGATCCACAAGATCATGGAAGGCAGAAAATATGGTACCTTATTTGCAGGAAACAAAAAAGAAGAGTTTTTCCTGATTGATTATATAGAAAAACTTCTCTAGGAGGAAATTATTATGATGGATAATGTGAAGATAGACCGAATCAATACTCTGGCACACAAAGCGAAGAGTGTCGGTCTTACAGAAGAAGAAAAGAAAGAACAGGCAGAACTTCGACAGGAATATCTGGCTGCCGTGCGTAAAAATCTCAGGGCACAGTTAAATAATATTGATATTCAGGAAAAAGATGGTTCGATTGTGAACCTTGGTGAAAAGTATGGAAGAAAAAAAGGTAATTAGAAAACAGGTTTTTGCAGCGCGAAAAGCACACACCGATCAGCAGATCGATGACTGGAGCAGAAAAATTGCTGAAACAGTTACGGCACTTCCGGAATACAGCAACAGCCGGAGAATTCTTGCTTATGCGGATTATAATCACGAAGTTATGACAAAGTATATTATAGAAGCGGCATGGAATGATGGCAAAGAAGTTGCGGTTCCTAAAGTAGTTGGACAGGATATGGTATTTTATAAACTGACAGATTTTGCACAGCTTGAAAAGGGATATTTTGGTATTCCGGAGCCGGCAAGAGGTGAGATCGTTCAGTGGGAAGAGGCTCTGATGATCATGCCGGGAGTCGCGTTTGACAGGCAGAATCACAGAGTTGGTTATGGCGGCGGTTTTTATGACCGCTTCCTGGAAAAACATCCATATATCACAAGGGTTGCAGTTGCATTTGAATTTCAGATGATGTCAGAGGTACCGGTGGAGCCTACAGACATTTCACCGGAGATCATTGTTACAGAAAAAGAAATTTATAAATAAGCATTTTTTTAGGTTTTATTATTTAAAGGGACAGGAAATGTCCCGGGGAGGTTATGCTATGAATGAAATGCTGTTAGAGCTTGGACAGAATGCAAAAGAAGCAGAAAATATGCTGCGGACCATAACCACAAACAAAAAGAACCAGGTGCTTGCGGCAGTTGCGGAACATCTTGTGGAATGTACAGATGAGCTGATCAAAGCCAATGCTGTTGATGTGGAGAATGGAAAAAAGAACAATATGCCGGAAGGACTGGTAGACAGACTTCTTCTTACACCGGAAAGAATTCAGGGAATGGCAGAAGGTCTGCAGCAGCTGGTAGCGCTGGAGGATCCGATCGGTGAGGTAACCGGGATGAAAAAACGTCCGAATGGACTGCTCATCGGACAGAAACGGGTACCGCTTGGCGTGATCGGAATCATTTATGAAGCACGTCCGAATGTAACGGCGGATGCTTTTGGCCTTTGCTTTAAGACCGGAAATGTAGTGATCTTGAAGGGTGGCAGTGATGCAATCCATTCAAACGAAGCTATCGTGAAGTGTATTCGGGAAACCCTGAAAGCCAATGACATAACAGAGAACGCAATTCAGCTGATCCAGGATACTTCTCGTGAGACTGCTGCAGAATTTATGAAAATGAATGAATATGTGGATGTGCTGATTCCACGAGGTGGCAAGGGACTGATCAAAGCAGTTGTTAATCAGAGTACGATTCCGGTCATCGAGACCGGCACAGGAAACTGCCATATATATGTAGATGAGAGTGCTGATCTGAATATGGCGGTTGATATTATTATGAATGCCAAGACACAGAGAGTTGGAGTTTGCAATGCCTGCGAATCACTTCTGGTAAATGCGAATATCAAAGATGTATTGCTGCCGGTTCTTGCAAACCGTCTGAAAGAAAAGCATGTACAGATGCGCGCAGATAAAGAAGCCATGACGCTGATGCCGGGGGCTGTTGCAGCCACAGAGGAAGACTGGGGAACGGAATATCTGGATTACATATTATCGATCAAAGTAGTGTATTCTGTAGATGAGGCTATTGCACATATCAACCGGTACAATACAGGACATTCTGAGGCAATCATCACCAATGATTATACCAATGCCCAGAAATTTCTGGATGAAGTGGATGCAGCGGCGGTATATGTCAATGCTTCTACCAGATTTACCGATGGATTTGAATTCGGATATGGGGCAGAGATTGGTATCAGTACCCAGAAACTTCACGCCAGAGGACCGATGGGACTGCTTGCACTGACAACTACCAAATATATCATCTATGGAAATGGACAGATTCGTCAGTAACAGGGAATGGCAGATCGATATTTGTCGATAAGCTTTGCACAGAACACGCGATGTGTGATTTGACAATTACTGGATGCGTGTGTATAATAATTTACAGTTTAGACATGTAAACTTTTGGGCTTTATAAGAAATTATTTCATAATGATCCAATAAAGCGAAAAGTTTTAAGTACATGCCGAAGGTAAGATTTACATACTCACCATGGGAGGATTTAAATTGAGACGAAAACAGTTATATGCGATTATTTTAGCAGGAGCACTTGCAGCAAGCAGTGCACCAGCGGCTGTATTTGCTGCAGAAGGAGATGTGGCAGCTACAGCGGAGACATCAGAAGAAAATCCGGTTGATGGAGAGACTGCAGCAGCTACAGAAGCACCGGCAGAAGAAACACCGGCAGATACTACAGCAGCTACAGAGGCACCGGCAGAACAGGCACCGGCGCAGGAAGCGGCAGCGGCTACAGAGGCACCGGCTCAGGAAGCAGCACCGTCAGAGCAGACACAGCAGACTACAGAAGAGACACCGGCTGTACAGGAAACACCTGCGGCAGAGACTAGTGAAACAACAGAAACCGAAGGCGAAACAGAAGAGCTTGCTCCAGGTGAGACAACAGATCAGACAGCAATCTCGATTACACTGAAAGCTACAGAAGAAGGTCAGGAAGATAAGGTAAGATATTTTGATACTCTTCAGCATGCAATTGATGCAGCACCGGAGTATAACGCTGAAACAAATAGAGGTGCTACAGTAATCGAAGTATCTGGACAGATTGAACTTGAGAATACGGTAACTGTGAAGGCAAATAAAAAAGTATGTATCAGAGCCACTAATGCGGTAACAATTAGCAGAAAAGCAGGAACACTTACTGCTGATATGTTCCAGGTATCCGGTGAGAATGCTGAACTTCAGTTTGATGTGAAAGAAGGCGCTGAAAATGCTTCACTCACAGTTTCAGGTTCTCTTGATGAAGCCAACACACAGGTAGTGGATGGCTCAATTGTAAAAGTTAGCGAAAAAGGTGCATTTGGTATTGGCACAGGGGTCACACTGAAAGATAATAATACGAGTGCAGATGGTGGAGCAATCACCAATAAAGACGGTAATGTTGTACTGTATGGTGGTACAATTACAGGAAATACCGGTGTTAAAGGTGGCGGTATTTACACCAATACAAGCATTAATGTACAGGGTACTGTAGTTGTTAATGAAAACAAAAGAGGCACAGAAGTATCCAATATCTGTCTGGATGGTGCAACAACAATGATCAATGTAACAGATGTTCTCACAGGATCAGATATTTCATTTGCTCATCTTAATGAAGCGGATGCATTAACGGTTGTTAAAGCAGGGGTTAACAGTGCGGGTACTGCACTTACAGCAGATAACTTTAAAACGGTGATTGATGCAAATGATGAGTCAAATAGCCAGATAAAATATGAAAACAAAGACGCATATACTTTGAATCTGGCTGCAGATAATCTTTCTGCAGTTCTGAAAAAAACAGAACCAGTAGATCCGAATCCAAATCCGAACCCTAATCCAGACCCAGACTCCAAACCAGATGATGGAAAAGATGATACTAAAAAGGAATCTGACAGTTTCAAAAGTGAATACAAAATAACAAAATGGGTTGATTACTCTTCTTTAAAGATGCAGGTTGTCTCAAATAAAAACTGTACTGCGTATTTTACATTAAGAAAGAAAAATAACACTGTATCTGCAGTTAATACAAAAACAGCCAAAAAAGTTACTTTAACAGCAGGCAAGGCGCAGCCTTTAAATATGACTTTACCAGGTGACAGCGAGTATATGCTGGTTGGTTATTATGTATTTTCTGATAACAGTAACAAGCTGGAAAGCTATACTATTACAGGCCGCCCGGAAAAAGTAAGAGACCCTGAAAAACATACAGTCGATGAATGTACGGTAACAGGCCTGGAGAGCCCATTAAAATTCTATCCAAAAATGTTTTATGAATTTTCTGCTACAGGAGCAGGTCAGAACAGTGATAAGACACCAGTAACTGGAGACGAAAAATACGTTCCGTTATATTGGAGTACACATAAGAATCCTACAGCTAAACAGCAGAATAAAGAATGGAAGATTGGCTCGGCTAAAGGTATCAGCGAGGCTGGAACTTATACCATGTATGTCTTCTTCCAGAAATATACTTATAAATCAGATAAATGGGTAGAAGGAAAAATTGAGTCTAAGGCGGTACAGTTCCAGGCTGCTGAGATTACAAAAGATGAGTGGGAAAATTACGAAACAGAAAATAATATCACCCCGGTACCATATAATGGAGATGACACCGGCTCCGGTGATGATGCAGATGCAGAACTGACAGCAACTGCTGAGGCATCTGAGAAAGATGCAGGTTCCAAGTCAAAATCTGCTGTATCTACAGCCGATGAATCACCGATCGGAACAATGTCTGCACTGGCAGCACTCTCCTTACTGGCAGGCGGATATATCGTTGTTCGCAAACGTAAAAAAGAAGAACAGTAATTTAACTCTGATTAAATACAAAAAGATTTGAGAGACAGGTCATTTTGGCCTGTCTCTTTTCATATAATAGTACAGGAACCCGTAAAATGATTTTTATTTATACATGCAGAGGGAAAGATGATGATCAATACGGACAAGACATTCTGTACATATGAGAATATTTATTATGAAATGTGGGAAATAGCAGGGCGGTATACAGAAATCGCGCAGTTTCAGGTAATTGGCAAAAGCCATGATGATAGGATGATTCCAATGGTGCAGATTGGAAAAGGTGCGGAGACTGTTTTCTGTATTGCAGGTTTAAGTGGACGGGATCGATGTATGCCGATATATCTTATGCATATGCTGAAAGAATATGTCAAAGCATGGGAATGCCGATGGAAACTGGAGAATCTGTACGATCTTCGGGTATTACTGGAAGACTGGAAAATCTGTTTTATTCCACTTTTGAATCCGGATGGATATGAAATTTATGAGAAAGATTTCTATGCGATCCGGAATCCGATTTATCGACAGATGCTGAGAATGCAGGAGATTCCATGCAAAGAATTTATCTGTAACAGCAGAGGGGTAAATCTGCGAAAAAATTTCCCGACACAGTACTACAGAAGAAAACAAATTCACAGTCAGCCGGCGAGTGAAAATGAAACAAAAGCACTTATAAAAGTTTTTCAGGAAAATACAGGAAGAGGACTTTTGTCCTTTGGCTACTCTGAGAGACAAATTGTTTATTTCAGACAATCACAGTCATTTGCTGCAAATCAGAAAAGCTATCGCCTTGCAAGACATTTGCAAAAACAGGCAGGACTGAATGCAGATAAAGCAAAATATCATCTGGACGATGTAGAACCAACAGGAAAACGAGGGTATGGTTCTCCGGAACAGTTTTATGCAGAAATATGCAGGCAGCCAGCGTTCAGAATTGAGATACCACGCAGAAGCAGAGGAAATGAGATGGTTCCTGATCCGGCAGAATATGAGGAAATACATACATTACCGCTGGAATATCTTTTTTCACTCTGATTTTTCAAGAATGTATCCCGGACGGCATTATAACGCTTGCGTTGGACGAAAAATTCCTGTATATTAAAGAATAGTGCTTAAAAAAGAAATTGGTAGTGATCAATATGTTTATAAAACAAAGGAGTTATACAAAATGACAAACGAATCCTCTAAAGGACAGAATACGAGTGCAGAAGAAACGTTGCGTCAGCGTTCATTCATAGAACTTGCGCAGGCACTGACGGCGCAGAAATCCAATACTCTTGGACGTCCATTGACATACTGCCTGACAACATTTGGATGTCAGATGAATGAAAAACAGTCAGAGGCAGTGGCCGGTATTATGGATGAGATCGGGTATCACAGACAGGACAATGAAGAAGCAGATGTTGTGATCTATAATACATGTACTGTTCGTGAAAACGCGAACCTGAAGGTATACGGAAGACTGGGACACCTGCACAGTCTGAAGGATCACAATCCAGATATGAAGATCATTCTTTTTGGATGTATGATGCAGGAACAGCATGTAGTAGATAAGATTAAGAAATCCTATCCATTTGTCAATCTGGTATTTGGAACACATAATATTTTTAAATATGCAGAACTTTTTTATGAGATGCTCCAGTCTGAGCGGCAGATCGTAGATATCTGGGAAGGAACCGATCAAATCGTGGAAGATCTTCCGACAGAAAGAAATTATACATTTAAATCAGGCGTCAATATTATGTTTGGCTGCAACAATTTCTGCAGTTACTGTATTGTCCCATATGTACGTGGACGTGAGCGAAGCCGTGAGCCGGAGGCAATCGTAAAAGAAGTAAAACGTCTGGTTGCAGATGGAGTATCTGAGGTTATGCTTCTGGGACAGAATGTAAACTCTTATGGAAAGACACTGGAACATCCGGTAACATTTGCTCAGCTGCTGGAAATGCTGGAAGATGTGGAAGGTCTGAAGCGTATTCGCTTTATGACTTCACACCCGAAAGATCTTTCGGATGAACTGATCGAAACAATGGCAAAGAGTAAAAAAATCTGTCATCATCTGCATTTGCCATTGCAGTCAGGAAGCAGCCGTATCCTTAAAGCTATGAATAGACGATATGATAAAGAAAAATATCTGAATCTGGTCGATAAGATCCGTACAGCGATTCCGGATATTTCTCTGACAACAGATATCATTGTCGGGTTCCCGGGAGAGACAGAAGAGGATTTTGAAGAAACTCTGGATGTTGTATCTAAATGTGGCTATGACACGGCATTTACATTTTTATATTCCAGAAGAAGCGGAACACCTGCTGCCGAAATGGAACAGATACCGCAGGATGTTGCAAAGGAACGTTTTAACCGCCTGCTTGCGCTGGTACAGCAGGAGGGACGTATTCGTTCTTCCAGATTTGAAGGTTCTGTGCAGGAAGTTCTGGTAGAAGAAGAGAGCAGGGAAAAAGGAATATTTACAGGAAGAACGGAATATAATCTTCTTGTACATTTCCCGGGAACAGCAGATCTTCTTGGAAAATATGTAAAGGTAAGCCTGGATGAATGCCATGGATTTTATTACATGGGATCTCTGGTGGAAGAATAATCGATATGATATGGTTAACGGAGAAACCATAAAAATGGATAAATTTGACAGGTTGTAGGGTTTTGTGGTACTGTTACGAAGAAGTGGTACAACAAACAGTAGTTGTAATTGTTTACAGGAGGAAAATATTATGAGAAAAAAGAGTGTAAAAACAACAGCTAAATCAACAGAAGCAATCACAGAGACAGCAGCAAAAGTAAAAGAAACTGTAAAAGCAGCAGCAAAAAAGGTAGAGGAGTCTGCACCGGCTGAAAAAACAGCAGAAGTTGTGAAAGAAGTAGTTAACAAAGCTCCGGAAGCAGTTCAGAAGGCAGAGAAAACTGTAAAAACTGCAACCAAGACTGCAACAAAAGCAGTACGTAAAGCTGCTGGTGCAAGAGTAAAAGAAGTATCTCTTGAAATTTTCGAAACGAATGTATCTCTGAAAGATGTAGAGAAAGCAGTTAAGAAAGATGTTGCAGAAAAAGGACTGACAGGTGATATCTGTATTTATATCAATGCAGAAAGAAGAGCTGCATATTATACAGTAAATCAGGAAGGTTCTGACGAATATAAAGTAGATCTTGGTAACTTATAATCCATGAAATTATACCTTGCACCGCTGGAAGGAATCACCAGTTATATTTATCGAAAAGCACTGTATCAGTGTTTTGATGGATTTGATAAATATTTTATTCCATTTATCAGAGCAAAACAGAACCTGAATTTCAGCGGGAGAGAAAAGAAAGACATTTCTCCGGAAAATAATTCCGGGATGTATGCAGTCCCTCAGATATTGACCCGAAATGCAGATGATTTTCTACGTACAGCGAATCAACTGAAAGAGTATGGATATCAGGAAGTGAATCTGAATCTTGGGTGTCCATCCAAAACAGTAGTGACAAAGGGCTGCGGAGCAGGATTTTTGGCCAGACCGGAGGAACTGGAACAGTTTCTGGACAGGATTTTCAGCAAAACAGATATGAAGATCTCGGTGAAGACTCGTTTGGGGATGGAGAATGCAGAGGAATTTCCACGGCTGATGGAAATTTACAATCGTTTTCCCATGGAAGAACTGATCATTCATCCGAGAGTACAGAAGGATTTTTACAAAAATACTCCGAATCTGGAGGCATTTGGTGAAGCACTTGCCATCAGCAAAAACTCTGTATGTTATAATGGAGATATTTTTTCGGCAGATGATTTTAAAAGAATCCATGCTCAATTTCCGAATGTAGAATGCTTTATGATGGGAAGAGGTATTCTCGCAGATCCTTCACTTGCCCGTGAAATCAGGGGTGGAAAGGCGGCAGATCAGTCAGATATCCGTAGATTTCATGATCTTCTGTATCATACATACCGTGAGGAAGTGTCCGGGGATAGAAATGTTCTTTTCAAAATGAAAGAAATCTGGTTTTATCTGGCACCAATGTTTGCGGACAGTAAGAAATATGCCAAAAAGATTAAAAAAAGCGAGAGATGTGTGGTATATGAGAGTGCAGTAAATGAACTGTTTGCAAATTGCAGATTTACAGGAACACAGAGTAAGTAAATGGAATCACTTTGATTATAAAAAACAGAAATTCTATAAAAAAGAAAGGCTTTGAGTATTTTGTTCATGTACTCATTGCCTTTCTTTTTACTTTTTAATAATTGCTGTCTTCAGTGGCAGTATCAAAAGGGGCAGTGTCTGTGGTGTCAGAAGTATCGCTGCCGCTGGTATCGGTAGAAGAATCCCCACTATCCTGCGAGGAATCATCATAACTGTTATCAGTTGAGGGGTCTTCGGATCCGTCATCAGATGGATAATCGATCTGATCTGAAGAATCATAACCGCCCTGATCGGAAGAGCCTTCATCTGCAACGTCACCATCGCTGGTGTCGCCGGAATAATCAGTTCCAGGATCATAGGTAGCCTGATCGGAGGAATCGGAGCTGTCGGAGGAATCGGAGCTGTCGGAAGAATCGGAACTATCGTCATAGTTGCTGTCTTCTGTATAGATGTTAAATCCGGCATCTTCATCCTGGCTGGAACGAAGAGCCTCTGCTTCTGCAGCTGTCTCTGGCGCCTCTTTAACGGTAGCCTTTGCCCTGGCAGCAACAGCAGCATCTTTTGGAACAACTGCATAGACTGCAAACATGGCACAGGAAAAGACAAGTGCCATGAGTGCGATATGAATTTCGTCTCTGTATTTCATAGAAATTACCTCTTTTATGTGTTGTGATCATTTTTTATAAGTATAGCATGAGTTTTGACTTTTTTGTAAAGAAAATTCTACCAGAGGAGGAATTTTCTCAAAATCTCGGAATACGTCGTCTTGCATCAAAACTTTAATATACTGACTCGGTGTGACACCTTCATGGGATTTAAATACACGGCTGAAATAGAAATAATCGGTAAACCCAACCAGTTCAGCAACATCTTTCACTCGGAGCTCCGGATTGTTCTGCATGAGATTTTTGGCCATGTTCAGGCGGAGTTCGCCCACATATCTGCTGGGAGTGATATTATATTCTGCTTTGAACAGGGTGGATATATATTTCTCATTCAGATTGAAAAGATCCTGAAATATCTTATATGTAATCTGTGTGGTAAGGTTCTCGTCCAGCCATTCTTTGACCTGCTTTGCCAGGGTCTGCTGATCCCGCCTGGCAAAATCGTCAGCATGTCCTCTGCTGGCAGTCCATTTCCAGGCAGCCCCTGAACAGAAACTCCATCTTGAGATTTCACTGGAAAGTGAGATCAGATATGAAAAAATAAAAAACTGTGAAGATACCGTTTTACTTTCCGGACGGGCACCCTCTTTTTGGACGGAATGCAGATACACCGCAGCTGGAAAAAGAGTATATGGAAGTATTGGAAGATCCGGATTATGAACAGCTGAAGAAAAGGCATCTGGGAGAATACCATAAATATTTTAACCGTATGGAATTATCACTGAACGACACGAGGGAAAACCGTTTGGCAGAGATGATGTTCCATTATGCCAGATACCTGATGATCATAAAATTTGAACGATTTCGGGGGTGTTTTTATCTGGGATAATTTTTTTAAAAATATTTGCAACCTTTTTAGGGATTCGCACGTCTAATAAG
>QWCV01000458.1_pt1 | contig 47673 bp, 56 predicted proteins | sample 1972621 | NCBI WGS metagenome assembly QWCV01 (sample SAMN09866699, study PRJNA288562) | Human gut metagenome isolate pre2_stool, whole genome shotgun sequencing... | isolation source: gut | host: Homo sapiens | place: USA: California | reverse complement strand
ATATTGAGCTGACCAATACTAATAAATCGAGGGCTTAACTATAATTTATTAAAAATCCTAAAAAGAATTTCATCTATGTATTTTTGAGTGTGCTTTAATAAGTAATTATTGTATAAAATTAAAAAATAAGAAAAAATTCTAATAAAGTATTGCAAATTCTAATTTTATATAGTATAATTACATTCATATTAAGTATGATATTAATTTTCTAGTGACGATTACATGGAGGAAATACCTGTTCCCATCCCGAACACAGAAGTCAAGCTCCAATGTGCCGAAAATACTTGTGGGTTACCCTGCTGGAAAGATAGGTTGTTGCTAGTTTTATATATTCCTCTTTAGCTCAGTTGGTAGAGCGCTCGGCTGTTAACCGATAGGTCGTTGGTTCGAGTCCAACAAGAGGAGCCATTTAGAAATCATTGTAAACCTTAACAATAGGAACACAGTGATTTCTATTTTTTATATAATGGAAGGAGAGATAATAATTTTAGACACATTATTAGATTTGCTATATCCGCAGATATGTGGAATATGTGGGCAAACAAATAAGAAATCATTATGCAATAAATGTAATATAAAATTAAAAAAAGAATTTGCATTTTCAATTGATAATTATAATAAAGACTTTAGCAAAAATTTTGTTGAGCATTGTTATTATTTTAAATATGAGAATTTAATAAGAGAACAAATAATAGATTTAAAATTTCACGAAAAGCCATATATTTACAAAACTATTAGTACTTTTTTAAAAAATAACAAAAAAAGTTTTGATTATTTGGAAAAATATGATATAATAGTAGTAGTACCGATAAGTAAAAAGAGAAAAAAAGAAAGAGGATACAATCAAAGTGAACTAATGCTAAAAGAACTATCAAATATTTTGAATGTAAAAGTTTATAATAACGTCTTATATAAAATAAAAAATACTATACCACAAAGTTCATTAAATAAAAAACAGAGAGAAGAAAATGCGAAAGGGGTATACAAGGCAATAAATTGTAATAAGATAAAAAATAAAAAAATTTTATTATTTGACGATATATATACTACAGGAAGCACAATAAATGAATGTGCAAGAATATTGGTACAAAATGGGTTACATAGAAAGCAAATTGGAGCATTAACAATTGCAAAAGATTAATTGTATAATAAATAAAGAATTTAATGTAATAATTGAAAGGAAGTGATTAGTATGTCAGGAAATTCAACATTCTCTGTAATAATAGCTATTGCTGTTGGTTTGATGGTAATATGTTTAGTACCACTTGTAACTTTAGAAGAAAGGGTAGATAATGTTACACAACAAGATGTTCAAAAAATTGTTGAAAATGTTGTAAATGAAAGTTCAAACACAGGAACATTAACTAGAGCACAATATCAAGATTTAGAAAATAAATTAGCTGCAACAGGAAAAACATATGATATTGAAGTTGAAACTAAAATATTAGATGAAAACCCTGGTAAGAAGGTAGCGCAAGCAAATTATACAAAAATAGGTGAGAATTTATATGTTGGATATTATACTACACAAGTATTATCACAAATCGGAATAAAAACAGGTAGTGAAACAGTAAGCACAACTAATGATACAATAACATTTAAACCAGGTGATATAATTTCTATAAGTGCAAAAAGTAGTGACAGTGCTGCAAAAGATTTAAAAAGTAATCTTTTCAGTTTTGTTAATTCAGGTGAAGAAGTAGTATCAGCAAGTGCTTCTGCAATGATTACGGTACATGGAAGTAAATAATAAAACATCTTATATAATAAAAAACCAACTCAGTAAGAGTGGTTTTTTATTATGTAATTTAAAAGTGATATGTAAATAATTATTTGATATTGCAAAATATTCCAAAATTTGTTAATATAGATAAAGAGAGAAGAGAGGTGACTTTTGTGGCAAAGGTGATAGTTGTTGGTGGAGGACCAGCAGGAATGATGGCAGCAATAACAGCGGCGGAAAAAGGAAATGATGTAACAATAATAGAAAAAATGCCAATGTTTGGTAAGAAATTACTAATAACAGGAAAAGGAAGATGTAATATAACAAGCTCATTATATATGAGTGAATTTATAAAAAATACACCAGGAAATGGAAAATTTTTGTACAGTGCATTTCAAAATTATACAAATCAAGATATAATAGAATTTTTAAAAAAACAAGGATTGGAAGTTAAGGAAGAAAGAGGAAATAGGATATTTCCTGTTACTGATAAGTCTGTTGACGTATTAAATTGCTTCAAGAAAAGAATTGATGAATTAAAAATTAAATATAAACTAAATACAAAAGTTGAAAAAGTTTTAATAAAAAATAATGAGGTTATTGCTATAAGGACTAATAGAGATATAATTCAAACAAATAAAATAATATTAGCAACAGGAGGAAAGAGTTATCCTTTAACGGGTTCTACGGGAGACGGATATAAAATAGCAAAAGATATAGGGCATACAATAGTAACAATTAAACCATCATTGGTTCCTATGGAAGTATATGAAAAAGAAATGTGTAAAAAGCTTCAGGGATTAAGTCTAAGAAATGTTGGTATAAAGATAATAGATAATGACAGAAAAAAAATTGTATATGAAGACTTTGGAGAAATGATATTTACTCATTTTGGAATATCAGGACCAATAATATTAAGTGGCTCTGCACATCTTGTAAAATATAAAGACATAGATTATCTTCTAAAAAAGAAATATGTAGAAATAAAAATTGATTTAAAGCCAGCACTTACAGAAGAACAATTAGATGATAGAATTTTAAGAGATTTTAGTGAAGTTAAAAATAAGCAATTTAAACATAGCTTAGGTAAGTTATTACCACAGAAAATGATACCAGTTATAATTGAACTATCAAAAATAGATGAGAATAAAAAGGTAAATGAAGTTACTAAAGAGGAAAGAAAAAAATTAGTACAATTGTTGAAAAACTTTACAATTACAATAAAGGACTTTAGACCTGTGGAAGAAGCAATTATAACATGTGGAGGAATTAATACAAAGGAAATTGATCCTAAAACTATGGAATCTAAAATAATAAAAGGATTATATTTTGCAGGTGAAATTATCGATGTAGATAGTTATACAGGAGGATTTAATTTACAAATAGCATATTCTACAGGATATACTGCAGGAGCAAATATATAGGACAAAAAGGAGAAATTCTATTTTGTCCTTTTTACATAATTTATAGGAGATGATTTTAATGAAGCAGTTTATAACAATTTTAAAAGATGAAACAACAGATATTGTCGAAAAAAAATCTAAATTTATTGCGAGTATTGGATATGTAGAAAATGTAGAAACAGCTGAAGCAAAAATAAGAGAAATAAAGAAGAAGTATTATGACGCAAAGCATAATTGTATTGCATATAGAGTAATTGAAAACGGAAGAGTTATAGAAAAGGCAAGTGATGATGGAGAGCCTTCTGGAACAGCTGGCGGTCCAATGTTAAACATACTACAAAAAAATAATTTATGTAATTTGGTTGTCATTGTAACAAGATATTTTGGAGGCATTCTTCTTGGAACTGGAGGGTTAGTTAGAGCGTATTCAGATGCTACTCAAAAGGTAATTGAAAAAAGTATAAAGGTATCAAAAGTTGAGGGATTAGAAATAAAAATAAAATTAGATTACCCGAATCTAGAAATTTTTAAATATTATTGTAAAAATAATGAAATAAATATTACTAAAATAGATTATTATGAGGATATTATTCTAAAGATAGAAATGGAAAAAAATAGAAAAAACACTTTTTTGAAAGATATAAAAACAAAAACGCTGAATATAAAGGAATTTCAAGTGATTGAAGAAAAATATATAAATAAAACTGTTGAAAAAAACAAATAAAATGGGAAAAATTTCCAAAAAACTCTTGCAAAAAAATTTCATAAGTATTATAATCAAAAATGTAAATATTTTACAGTTGAAAATTAGGAGGAAAAAACATGAGAGAAAAAATAACAGTTTTAATTGCAGATGATAACCAGGAATTCAGTATGACATTAGCTACATATCTAAAAAATCAAGATGATATGACAGTAATTGGAAGAGCTAAAGACGGAAATGAAGCTTTAGATATGATACCGGATTTAATGCCAGACGTGGTACTATTAGATGTAATAATGCCACATTTAGATGGAATTGGAGTTTTAGAAAAATTAAATATGATAAAAATGAATAAAAAACCAATCTGCATAATGCTATCAGCAGTAGGTCAGGACAAAATAACAAGAAGAGCAGTTGAACTAGGAGCAGAATATTATGTTGTAAAACCATTTGACATTGAGCTATTAATAACAAGGATAAGGGAATTAAAGAACTATAGACCATCACAAAACAATAATTTTATTTCAAGAGATTTGTCAGTACCAAAACAACAATATATTGAAATTTCAAATGGACAAGAAAAGAAAGAGGAAAATTTGGAAGCGTTAGTTACAAATGTAATTCATGAAGTTGGAGTACCAGCACATATTAAAGGATATCAATATTTAAGAGAAGCAATAATAATGGTTGTAAATGATATTGATGTAATTAATCAGATAACAAAAAGTTTATATCCTAAAATTGCAGATAAATTTACTACAACGCCATCACGAGTAGAACGTGCAATACGCCACGCAATAGAAGTTGCTTGGGGGAGAGGACAACAAGATGTAGTTGAAAATATATTTGGCTATACCATTTCAGCTGCTAAGGGAAAGCCAACAAATTCAGAATTTATTGCAATGATTGCTGATAAATTAAGATTAGAATTAAAAAGTGCGTAATAATTGAGTGCTAATGTTGAGCACCAATGATTATAAAAAGAGTAAGATATTTCAATTATATAGACAAATTCGTGAGTTTATGGTATTAAAAAATGAGTAAAAAAACACAAATTATATGAAAATTTAGATTAATAATATTGAAAAATTTTAATTATAGTGATATTATAAAATCACGAAAGGAAATACAAATGAAAGAAAATAGAATACTAATGCAATACTTTGAATGGTACTTAAAACCAGAAGATAAATTGTGGCAACAAGTATCAAGAGAAGCTAGAAATTTAAGAGAAATTGGAATAACTGATATATGGTTACCGCCAGCATATAAAGGAGCTGGAGGCAGATTTGATGCTGGATATTCTGCCTATGATTTATATGATTTAGGTGAGTTTGATCAAAAAGGAAGCATTGAAACTAAATATGGTACAAAAGATGAATATTTGCAGGCAATAAAAGATTTACATGATAACGAAATTAAAGTATATGCAGATATAGTATTAAATCATAAAATAGGAGCAGATGAGCCTGAGACTGTATATGCAAGCGAAGAAGAAAATCAGAATAGAAATATAGATACTACATTACCAAAGAAAATAACAGCATGGACGAAATATAATTTTACTGCAAGAAATAATAAATATTCAGATTTCAAGTGGAACTATAAACATTTTAATGGAACTGATTGGGATGAGTCCGGAAGAAAAAATGCTATATTTAGGTTTAGTGGCAAACACTGGGATCAAAATGTTGACCAAGAAAATGGTAATTATGATTATTTAATGGGATCTGATATTGATTTTGGCAATCCTGAAGTTGTAGAAGAGTTGAATAAATGGGGAAAATGGTACTTAGATATTACAGGAGTTGATGCTTTCAGATTAGATGCAGTAAAACATATAAAATCAGGCTTTATGGCTGATTGGATAAGAACAATGAAAAGCACCAAAAAAGAGTTGCAATGTGTCGGAGAATATTGGAACAGAAATATAGAGTCCTTAAAAAAATATATAGAAAAAACAAATTCAACGATTCCATTATTTGATGTGCCATTACATTATAATTTATATGAAGCGGCAAATTCTAGTGGATATTATGATTTTGCAAGAGTATTTGAAAATACATTAGTTAAAGAGATGCCAAATCAAGCAGTAACATTTATTGACAATCATGATACCGAACCTGGACAAGCTCTATACTCTTGGATACCTGATTGGTTTAAACCATTAGCGTATGCATTAATTTTATTAAGAAAAGATGGTTTACCATGTATATTTTATGGCGATTATTATGGAATACCAACACAAAATGTCAATACCAAAAAAGATATGCTAGAAAATTTGATGAAACTAAGAAAAGACTATGCGTACGGTGAGCAAAAAGATTATTTTGATCATCATGATATTATTGCATGGGTAAGGACAGGTGATGAAGAACATCCTAATTCAGGATTAGTCACTATTATGAGTGATGGACCTGGAGGAGGAAAGATGATGAATGTTGGAAAAGAAATGGCAAATTCCACTTTTTATGATTTTACTGGGAATGTAAAGGAAAAAGTATATGCTGACCAAGATGGAAATGGTATATTTTATTGTAATGGTGGAAGTGTTTCAGTTTGGGTTAGAGAGTAAGAGGATGACAAGAATGATTAAAGAGGTTATGTAAAAAATTTACTTATCTAAATCATTTCTTGTCTTAAATATTTATTTTTTATAGACTTTTGTAACTCCTTTATGCTATAATAAATTATAGGTATTATATGCGGGTATAGTTTAGTGGTAGAATGTTATGCTTCCGACCTAATGGCGTGGGTTCGATTCCCACTACCCGCTCCATAATGCTTTTTCGTCGAACCACTTGTAATTATTGATACAAGTAAAAGAGATTGACATAGAATATAGAACTACTTTAGTAAATTTTGCTAAGTATCATCTTATAACGTTTGCAATGGCTAAAATTATGGAAATGACAAAAGAAGAACAAAATCAAGTTGCATTATATTTATTTAATAATATAAATATATAAGTAAATACATCAGATAATAATTGCTTCTAGACAAAAATCAGAGCAGAAAAACTGCTCTGATTTTTGTTTTAGCTTATTGCTAAAAGTGAAACGATTAATGATTTTCCAATGGAAACAACTCTTTAAACTCTTCTTCTGTAATTCCTACAGGCGTTTTTGAGTCGCTCACGGGATACCTTGTGATTGGGTGTGCTGCCTCATTTGTATCATCTTTGGGCTGATACAACCGTACAATAGATACATGAAATCCTGCATTCAGTTCCTCCTTAAATGTACTGTTCATTGCAATAGCTCCATCGATAATTTCAAAAGCAACAACCTTTTCGATGTATTCCTTCGGTATCTGGCGAATAACCTCACCTACACTAGGCTTAAAAATGCCATAATACCCCCAGCCAGGAAGCATTTTTCTGTCTTCCAAAACTGACAGCTTCGTAAAATCAACTTTGTCTGCATAATCTGTAGGCTCGTTAAGCCATGTATATGCAGTATTTGTTAATTCTTCAGCTGACAATTCTCTCAGATACGTATCATGTAACACGATGGGCTTAATGGTAGCGTACCAACGAGCAATTTCTTCGTTGCTCATTTCAGGAATTTCAAATTTCCGTTCCATACATAAACCTCCTTGCATTCGCAAATGTTGTTTAACTACTGATATTCTTATGAACATCAACAATATAGTACCATATTTTACATAAAATCTCAACTTTTTTCTTAAAATCTCTTGAAATTTAATAAAAAATATGCTATAAATATATTGAGTGGTACTCAAGAAACTTTCGAAGCCTTGAGTCATTTTTTATATAATTTGGAGGTAACATTGAAGGAATATAAGAATAATGAACAGCTAATCGAATATTTAATATCTAAAAATGTAACAATAGCTAATAAAGAACAAGCATTAAAGAATATAGAAAAATATTCATATTATTCTATTGTTAATGGCTATAAGAGTGTTTTTAAAGATGAGGATAATAATTATAAACCTAATGTTACTTTTGAAGAAATATTTGCTTTATATGAGTTTGATAAGAATATAAAAGCTATATTTTTAAAATTTACTTTAGAAATAGAAGTCATAATAAAATCACTTATGGCAAATACTCTGGCAGAAAAATATGGAGTTAAAGATTATTTAAAATTAGAGAATTTTGATGAAAATGCTAATGAAGATTTAAAAAATAATCTAATTGAAAACATTAATAAAGAGATAGAAGATAATTATAATAAACATACAGCAATTAAACATTATAAAGATGCATATAACTTTATTCCACCTTTTGTGTTAACTAAAATTTTAACATTTGGTGTTATTAGTAGGTACTATGGATTGCTTAAACAAAATGATAGACAAGATATAAGTAAATATTTTAAAATTTCTGACAAATTATTAAAACAAATACTTGCAAACTTAACAATGGTAAGAAATATATCAGCTCACTCAGATAGATTGTTTTGTTATCGTAACAAGTATTATATTAGTTTCAAAAATATAGATAAAAACTATAAAAGAGATGGCAACTTTACAAATATATATATGATTATAGAATGTATGAAAGTTTTATTAGATCAAGATAAGTTTAAAGAATTTGAAGATTTATTTTATATAGAATTGGGCAAACTAAAAGAAAGCCTAAATTCAATTGATGTAAATGATATATTAAGAATAATGGGATTTAATGCATAAAAAATATAATTTTATAATATAATATTTATGAGTGGTACTTAGAAAACTTTTGAAGCTCTAAGTCATTCATATAACCTAGAGTCTTTTTAAAGATTCTAGGTGTTTTTATTATTTAAGCTAAAAGTATTGATAAATTTAAAATCTTATGTTAAAGTATAAACAATAAATCGGGTTATATAAGAGCTTGAAACAAAGTGTGCTATTTTTTCGCATACCTGTTTCGTAATCGCTCCATTTGGAATCAACTTACGAAGAATTACAACTGTAATTTTTCGTAAGTTGATATTTTACTTTTGCCTTTATAATTATTTATAAAAATCCTTTTCCTGAAATCTTATATAATACGGTTTAATATCAGGTAATAAATCTTTGAAATAAACTATAGATCCGTCAATTTGCTGAACTTTTAGATTTGGATAAGTTCTTATCATAACTTTATCACTAAAAATTGTATTTGATATTTTTCTTCTAAAAGAGTTTTCATCAAGTTTATTATAAAATTCAACAATAATAGTTTTATTTTTTACGTTTAAATCATTTTTGGCAATCATTCTAATTGTAAATAAATTAATTGCGTAAGCTGAAATAATACAATCAAAAAGTATAAAGACTGTAATTGAATATATTATAGCTTTGCTGATTTTTATATTTACTTTTTTTAGAATTAAGGCTAAAAAACGTCTAATATGTGGATGAATTGCTTTCATTAAAAATATTGCTAAAATTCCCCAAAAAATTGAATAATAAAAACATATTCTACCATTTATATTAAGAGGCATGTTTGAATAATCCCACCACTTTACATGTAAAATTAATTCACCAATTAAGCTAATTAAATATTCAGTTATAGAACCAATTAGAAAACCGCCAACAAATAAAGTCATTCTATTTTTCATAAAGTATTGTAAAAATGTTATCATTATAATTGCACCAATTCCATAAATGCTACAAAATGGTCCATAAAGAAAGCTTTGTCTACTTTCTAAAACTCCATATCGTACAAGTGCAAAGATTGTTTCTATTATATATCCTGCTATACTATAAATTATAAAGTATGCTAGAACTTCCCATAATTTCATTTTTGGTGGTGCCATAAATTGTATATCTTTTTTAAAATTTTTTTCCATATCTTGTTCCTCTTTTATTTTTATAAATATATTTTACATTATTAAGAAAAAAATGGCAAATATTTTTAAAAAAGTTTGTTAAATAAAATGATATTTTTTTGAATTTAGTAGTTAAAACTAAATTCACACCTTATATGAAAATAACATAAAATATAGCAAAAAGAAAAAGAGGTGAAAAAATGTCAAAATTTATAATTCAAGGAGGAAAACGTTTAGAAGGTGAAGTAAAAATATCGGGTTCAAAAAATGCAGCATTACCAATAATTGCATCAACAATATTAATACAAGGAAAAACAATATTGTACAATGTTCCAAATATTCAAGATGTTCAGACGATGTTTGAAATTATAAAAGACATAGGTGGAAAAGTAACAAGGAAGAAAAACAAAATAATTATTGATACTAGAAAAATACATACATATAAAATATCAGATGAATTAATGAGAAAAATGAGATCTTCAGTAATATTAGCAGGTGCAATAATGGGAAAATATCATAAGGCTAGATTTTCTTATCCAGGGGATTACGATATTTGATAGATACATCGGACAAGTTTAAGATAAATGAGTGGATTAGAGAAATAATAATAGAAAAAAAGTAGACAAATAATGACAAAATATGATATAATTTAGCAAGAAAAGGTGTATATAATGAGTATTATCAAGATAAATATCGAAAATTATAAGTCAATAAAAAAATGTTGTATAGACATGAAAGAACTAAATATTATTATTGGGGAAAATCGGATGCGGAAAAACGAATATTATTTCTGCAATAAAATATTTTTATGATAATCTTATAGGAAAGAATAGTGACAATATTAGTATATTTGATAGAAACAATAAGTTTAGCAATAAAATAAAAATAGGAATAACATATTCTTTTAAAGAATTTAAAAAAATATATTATAGCCAGTTAAGGAATGGTAAAGATGAATATATTTCATATTACAATAAAATTATAAATATTTGTAATGGACATGATGAATTATATGTAGAATTAATCAAAATAAAAGATTCTCCTATTAAATGGAATATTCAGTCACTAGAAAATAGGCAAATACTTTACAACATATTTCCTTTTTACTTTATAAATGTAAGGGATTTGAATTTAACGGAATGGGATGATTTGTGGCTAAAAATAGGAGATTTAGTAAAAGTAGAAGATGAAACAGCAAATGAAATACGAAAAAGCATTTTTGATATTATAGATAATGACACAGAAAATAAATATAAATTATACAGTAAGTTTAATCTATTGAGAAGAGCATTAGATAATTCTAGTGTAGGAGTAAAGAAGTATTCGCCAAAAGAATTTGGAGCATCGTTGGCCAAAACGTATTTTGGAGGAGATAGATTTGTATTTTCAGAAGAAGAATTATCTTATTTTTCAGATGGTACAAATTCATTTAATTATATTAATATACTAATTGAGATAACTAATGCGATAAAAATTAGAAAAATAAAATTTCCTCTTATAATAATTGATGAGCCAGAACTTGGTCTTCACCATAAATTTATAGATATGCTTACTGATAAAATTTTATACAACTGCAAAAAAATTCAGTTTGTACTTTGTACTCATTCTGCTAGATTAGTAAAAAATGTATTTAAAGATTCAAAATCATATAGTAATGTAGTTAATTTGAAATACAAAGATAAATATACGACATGTACTAAAATGAATAACTTTAATGAGACTAGACAAATGACATTTGTAAATGATGAATATGTAAATTCATATTTTTCTAGGATGTTTTTACTTGTTGAAGGGGTATCGGAATTAGAAGTATTCAATAATGAGTATCTTAAAGAACTTTATCCGATACTAAAAAATATAGATATTATATATGGTGCAGCTGATGAAGTAATGGCAGGAATAATATTACCCAATAAAAGAAATTATAGAACTGAATTTATTATATTAAAAGACATCGATAAAATAATAAAAATTAATAAAAAAGATGGAAAAATAGTAAATGAATTTAAATTACAAAAAAATGAGTTCAAATATAACGATAAAGAAAAATTTTATTATGGATATAAAAGAATTAAAACTTTAGATACGAGAAGACGAATTGAAAATATAGTAGGCAAATGCAAATTTCACTATAGGTTACCATTTTATTCGTCTGTAGATAAAAATTATTATGAATTAATTAATCAAATCAAAAAATATTTTTTAAATTATAATACATTTATTTTAAGAAGTACAATAGAAGGATGCTTAGTTAATTATGATAATTATGATATATTTTGGCAATTTTTTAAGGAAAAGAAAAAGAAACAAAATAAGAATATAGAAAATATAGAAAAAATTTATTGGAAATTTAATAAAAATGAAAAAGTGAATTTTTTAAGATTATTAGTAAATGGGAAAACAGATTATGTATTAAATTTAGAGGAACTAGATAAAGTATCAAAAGATTTAAAAAATTTAATTATGGAGAATAGAATAGGGAAGACAAAATGGATAAGTGAATGGTTAGAATTTTATTTCTATTATATTTTAAGACCTCTTAAAATTCCAAAGGAAGAGTTTGACTTTAGAAAAGCAATTTCAGTAGAGCAAGATTTACAAGAAACTAGAAATACATTTTTTGAGCATTTTAAAGAATTGACAGTTTTATTAAATTGTATATACAAAAAATATTATAGCTAAAATTAAGTGGTAAGTAGAAAATTTATATATTTGGTTATATATAAACCTTGATGAGGATTAACACCCTGTAAAGCCAAGGAATTTAAGTTACTATATGACTTATTTTACATCTTATGTTGTTAAATAATAACTATACCAGCTCAACAGCATATCTATGAGTAATTAAGAAAGTACTTACCACAAGTATATATATGGGAGAATTATGTTTATATTATCAGAAGAATATTTTTATAAAAATATAATTAAATTTAATATTGATGAAATACAAGAAACAATAGTATATAAAGATAAGTATTACAACTCTTTTTGGATACCTAAAAGTAACGGAAAAAGGAAAATTTCGGGAATTGATCAGAATTCGGATTTATTTCTTATGCAAGAAAACATATTACATAATTTTCTAGCTAAAGTTCAGCTACCTTTATGTGCAAAAGGATTTGTAAAGCACAATTCTTATATAAATTATTTGCAAGAACATATTAATAAGAAATTTTATATGAGAATGGATATAAAAAATTTTTTTGATACAATAACTATTCAGCAAATAGAAGAAAGCCTTTCAGAATTTATTAAAACTCCAAAAGTATTAAATTATTTAGTTGAATTATGCACACTTAATGATAAATTACCTCAAGGAGCAGTAACATCACCAGCCGTATCTAATATAATATTTAGAAGAATAGACCAAAGGATAACAAAATATTGTCAAAAGTTTGATATTAATTATACAAGATATGCTGATGATTTGTTATTTTCTAGTAATAAATTAAATTTCAAGGAAGAAAAATGGTTCTACAAAAAAGTCAAATATATACTTAAAGAAAACGGCTTTGAGTCTAATTATAGTAAGAGACATATGGAAAGTAAAAAAATGTGTTTAGGAGGGTATGTAATAGAAAAGGATATACATTTATCTAGAAAAAAATTGAAAGTATTAAATACAATTTTGTATTATTTTAAAGATAAGAGTAATTCGAATAAATATGTTATTGATTCGACAATATTAAAAAGAGATTATATTGATGAAATTAATAAAATGCAGATTAAAGATGGACGAAATTCAAAAAAGATATTTAGTAATAAAATGGAGCTAATAAATTATTTATGCGGATATAGGTCATTTTTGATATCTATAGTAAAAAATAATGATAATAGCAAAAAAAGTTTAATTAAAAAGATTATGCAAATAGAAATATTAATTAAAGCATTAGAATAAATAAAGAAGGTTCAAAGATGACCTTCTATTTTTATGCTCAAAAATTAAAATTTAAAGAAAGTGAGAGTGATATTTATGGTAAAAGAAAGAATTATAGAATCAATAGAGAGAATAAAAGAAATAAGTGAAAAATTATTACAAGCAAAAGAGAAATTACAAGATCAAGATTTAGAAAGATATTTTTGTAAATTAGAAAAAACAAGAATGGACATGTATGACGCAGTGAATCAAAATAATTTATGGAGAGAGTTTATAGGAGATGAAGTTGTAACAGAATATATAGATGATAAATACAAAGTAAAACTAGAAGATGATATATTAAAAATACATATTCCTGAAAAAATTCCATCAATTAAAAAAGGAGCAAACTATATACAAAAACGAATTACAAGTAATATTGCTAGAATAATTAGAAAATATGAAGGCTTATTTTATGATAAGTTTACAATGGTAATTATAAAAATATATGATGACGGAAAAATATGGGATGCAGATAATAGAAATGTAAAACCAATCCAAGATGGATTAATACAGGGAAAAGTGATAAGAGATGATAACATTTATTGTTGCTGTTATATGGTACAAGGATATTATTCAGATGAACCACATGCTGAAGTTTATGTGGTATCAGCAGATGAAATTACAAAAATAATTAATCAAAAAATAAGATAAATAATATATACAGTTATGGCAAAATTTTAAGAGATTTTTTCTTTAAAATTTTGCTATATTAAGTTATGGCTAAAAATGGCTCAACAGTAAGGCAGTATTAAAGAATAAAATTCAAAATTGTCTAGAGTAGAGGAAACATATACAATATGTTGCCTCTACAGAGGTGCAATTGGTGAGCAGTCAGAAGAATGATTTAAAGTGGAGGTGATGAGAATGTCAGGAGGAATTATATTGCAAAATAGAGATATAGAATTATTAATATTTTTAGGAAAATATAAAATTATGTCATTAGATAATACTAAATATATTTATGAGACGAAAACGTATCAAGAAAAAAGGATAGTAAGTTTGGTAAGACATAATTATGTAAAAAGATTGAAACATAGATATATAACTTTAGGAATAAAGGGAAAAGAATATTTATTAGAAAATGGTTTTGAAATAAGAAATCATTGCAGAAATGAAAATAATATGGAAAGATTAAATGTTATAAGTGATATAGCGAGTTGTTTAATACGAGATAATCTAAATTTTATACCAAGTTGGAATATAAAAAAAAAATGAGCCAACGACACATTCAAGAAGATATATAGGAAAATTAGAATATAACGATAAAGATGAATTTTTGGTATATGCAATTTACGATGGAAAAGATGATAAATATGTAAAATCAATTTACTATGATATTAGAAAAGAGAATGGATATACAAATTCAATGATTTTTACTAATGATATAAATAAAATAGTATTTCATGAAAAAGGTTTTTATTTTGGAAACAAATACACAGTTTTAGTTCCATATAATGAATATGGCAAGTTTTTAATAAGGAATAATCATGAAATAAGAAAAAGTATCGCTTTAAGAATAAATGAAATGTATAAAGTAGAATTATCAGATTTTAGGATTGCAGATTTTAAGTTAGATGATAATAATTATGTTGTAATTATGCCACTAATAAATATGGAAACATTAGCAAAATTGCATTATTATTTTGATGAGAATGATAATCATAAAAATATATACATATTCGGATTAGAAGAATATGAAAAGGTTATAAAGCAATATTTACCTAAATGCGATTATAACAGTTTGAGTAGGAAGAAGATAGAAGAATTACTAGAAAAATATAGAGATGAAAAATTAGATGGAGGTGAAGATGATGATGTTATATAAAATAAATGAAACATTAGAAAATAGTTATTATCAAATGCCACAGGAATTATTTGAAAATGAGAGATATAAGACTTTAAGTATAGAGGCCAAAGTGATTTATTCATTTTTATTAAATAGAATGAATCTGTCAAGAATAAATAATTGGACAAATGATAATGGCGAAATTTATTTGATTTATACAAGAAAAGAGATACAAATAAAATTGAATTTAAGTGATAAACCAGTAACTAGAGCTTTTAAAGAATTGAGAGAAAGGAATCTTATTAAAGAGGAAAAGCAAGGATTTGGTAAGCCTAATTTGATTTTTATTGGTAAGATAGAACATGAAAGCACAGTGATTAAGAATGCTAAAGAAAGTGTAACAATAGAAGCGGAAAATGCCCAATTAGAAAATTGTAAAATCGACTATTATTGCCAAGTAGAAGCTCCGATTTATAATACGGAGAAATTACGAACAAATAATAAAAATATAATAAATAAAGAATATAGTAAAGCTGATGTTAGTCAGTCTGAAATAGATAAATTCAATTTAGAAAATATAAAACAAAAATGTGAATTATATTTATTTGAACCAAAACAGAGAAATATTGTAGAAAATGCTTTGGATATAATGTTTTATTCGAAGGAACTGAAAATAGGACAAGCAGTTTTACCAATGGAGAATGTAAGAGGCAGAATGCAGTTATTAAATGCTTCTATTATTTTTTATGCTTTTGATAAGTTGAATTATTTAAGACCAGATACTCAAATACATAATAGTACAAATTTTATGATTAGTTGTTTGTATAATGCAATTACTGAATATTATTCAGATAGTGATTTACAGTATAAAATCGATTATAGAAGAGGAGGATAAGAATTCCAGATTTTATAATAAATATAAATAAAAGACTATGAAAGTCATGCGATTTATGATATAAATAAAAAAAGAATTAGTTTTGGAGGTAAAGATGATGATAAATTTTCTTAAAGCACAGGAAATGTTCAAAAAATATTTAAAAGACTATGATATAGAAGATGGAAATATAAAATTAAAGATAAAGCATACATATGAAGTAGTTAAGCAAAGTGAATATATCGCAACAGAATTGAAATTAGATAATGAAAATATCGAATTAGCAAAAATAATAGCATTATTACATGATCTTGGCAGATTTGAACAAGTAAAACAGACTAATGATTTTCTAGATAATAAAAGTTTTGATCATGCAAATTATGGTGTAAAAGTTCTATTTGATGACGGGCTAATTAGGCAATTTATTGAGAATAATAAATATGATAATATAATAAAAAAATCAATATATAACCATAACAAATATGAAATAGAAGAAGGATTAGAAGAAAAGGAAATATTACATTGTAAAATTATTAGAGATGCAGATAAACTTGATAATTTTAGAGTAAAAGAAACAGAACATTTTAAAAATATATTTCCAAGCAGATATAATCCAGAGACAATAAACTATGAAAAGATATCTTCAAGAGTCTATAATGATTTTATGCATCATAAATGTATAAAATTAGAAGATAGAGAAACACAAATTGATTTTTGGATATGTGTTATTGCATTTATATTTGATTTTTATTATAATATATCATTAAAATATATAAAAGATAAAAATTATATAGATATATTAATAGACAGAATAGATTATAAAAATGAAGATACAAGAGTAAAAATGGAACAAATTAGAAAATGTGCTAAAGAATATTTAAATTCAAGATTAGGAGAGAAATTATGAACCAAGAAAAGATGTTAAGAGATGAAAATAATTCAAATTATATAAAAAGAACTTCAGCTTATAATAATTATAAAGATAGGAATATACAAAATGATTTAATTAAGTTTTATTATCAATTTAATTATTTAAAAAATATATACAGGCAAGGATGGATAAAAAATTTATTAGGACCAGAACGTATTGGAGAAATAGAAAGCATAGCAGATCATTCGTGGAGTTTGTCGATGCTTGCAATAAGTGTTATAGAAAAATATAAATTAGGATATGACATTACAAAGTGTATGAAATTATCAATAATACATGAACTAGGAGAAATTTATGCAGGAGATTTATATTACAAAGGAAAGAAAACATGAATTGGAAAAGAAGGCAATAGAAAGATTATTATCCACTATTGATTTTGAAAATGATTTTTTACAAATATGGGAAGAATATGAAAAGCAAAAAAAAAGAAGTATCTCAATTTATAAGACAATTGGATAAATTAGAGTGTATCATGCAAGCTAGCTCTTATGGTTTAGATATATCATACATGAACACAAGTAAAGATAATATTACATACCATATTTAAAAGAAATATTAGAAGAATTAAAAATAATGACAAAGGGTAATGAAAGACCATTTAATATGAGGAAATAGTAAATAGAATAAAGAAGTTAAAAAAAATAAAAACCATACTTTAATTGCGTTTAAAGGATTGAAAAATAAGGATTTATAAAAATTTTGACGTGTTTATTGAAATAATGAAAAAAATGTGGTACAATAACAATGTCAACAAAAAGTTTACACGAAGACTTAAAGAGTTTATAAAAAATGAATGGAATACAAAAAAGTCAAATTTTCAAAAAATAAGAATTGTTGATTACTATTTTTGAAAGGAGGTATGTAATCAAACCAGACAGCAAAAGGCAGAAAATTTGTGAATTGTATTTTGAAAAGAAGTTTAACTGTGTTTGTATTTCAAAAGAGTTAGGAGTAAGCCCACAATATGTATCTAAAGTTTTAAAAGGACATCCTGATTATGAAAATGAAAAACAAATAAGAAGTGAGATAAAATATAAAAATTATCTTAAGAGAAAAAAGACAAACAGGAAGTTAAGAACAAAAATTTTGAAAGCACAAGAAGACTACGAACTAGAGTATATTAGACATTTACAATATCAACATGCAATTGAAATGTCTAAAAGATACTTAGTATAGTCATGTTCAAAATAAGGTTCCAAAAAATCAACTAAAAGCAAGCATTTATGTACAAGTAAATGACTTGCTTTTTAGTATGCCTTAAAAATGTCATATTTAAGTATGACGAGAATATTTTTAAGAGAGGTGGTGCGATTGAATGTAAAAGAAGAAAATTCAAATAGTTCCAGAAAGAGAAAAGGGAAAATACCATTTGCGGTATTTGTATGTCCGAAATCTAATAACGATGAAACTGAAGATTATAAACAGGTATTTACCGATATTATTTCTGACAGAATAAAGCAAAAACATAGATAAAATCAAGAACAAAATTTCGCAAAAGTATTGGAAAAAGTTAAAATTTATGATATAAATAGAATAAATAAAAGAGATTTCCAGTTGTTCGCAATTTCCGAACAACTGGAGGAAAAGAGGTAAAGAATGGATGAAAATAAAATGCATTTAGTAAATAAAATTTTTAATAATGAAACCATAAGAACAATTTGGGACAAAGAACAAGAAAAATATTTTATAAGTGTTGTAGATATTGTTAGTGTAATATCTGGAAGTAATAGGCCAAGAAAATATTGGAGTGACTTAAAAAACAATCTAATTAAAGAAGGTTTTGAAGTGTCCGAAAAAATCGGACAGTTGAAATTAAAAGCACAAGATGGAAAATATCGTGAAACAGATGTTACAGATATAGAAGGAATGTTTCGTATAATTGAATCAATTCCATCAAAGAATGCGGAACCAATTAAACAATGGTTAGCACATTTAGGAAAAGAAAGAATTGATGAAACTTTTGATCCTTCAATTGCATTACAAAGAGCAATAGATTTATATCGTACAAAAGGTTATGATGAAGATTGGATTGCAAAAAGAATAAAATCAATTCAAGAAAGAAAAAAATTAACAGATGTATGGAAAGAAAATGGTATAGAAAATAATATTGAATATGCAATATTAACAAATGAAATATACAAAGAATGGTCAGGCATGACAGCTAAAGAATATAAGCAATATAAAGGATTAAGGAAGGAAAGCTTAAGAGACAATATGGATAATATAGAACTTATATTAACAGATTTATCTGAAGAAGCTACCAAAAGACTAGCAGCTAAGCAAAGGCCAAATGGATTAAAAGAAAATATTAAAGTAGCTAAAATGGGAGGACATGCTGCAAAGGTTGCAAGAGATGATATTGAAAAAAATCTTGGAGAATCAGTTGTAACAAAGTCTAATAAATTGAATTATAAATATATAGAAGATGAAAAAACTAAAAAGATTTCTGATAAAAATGAAGATTCAGATGATTAGTTATTTTAATCAACTGGTAACAGCCTATTACCAGTTAACTTCAAATTGTAGTCATCTGAAAAATAAAGAAAAAATATAAATAAACTGGTTAGCTTTTCTAACCAGTTGGTAATAAATTGTTACCAACTAAAAAAGTTCTAAAATTACGTCAAAAATATTGAAATTTTAGAACTTTTGACGTATAATAGCAACAATAAAATATATTAAAAATAAAATGTTATTGATACATTTTGAAACATATATAAAATTGGAGGGTTAAGCTATGCAAAAATCTAATGAAGAAAAAAGAGTAATAATATATTGTAGAGAAAGTCGTGATGACTATGGAGAAAACTATGAAAGAATCGAAACACAAAGAGACTTGCTAGTAAAATATTGTAAAAGTCATGGATACACAAATATAGTTGATATCATAATGGATGATGATAAAAGCGGAACTGATTTTAGTAGATTTGATGATATTAGAGAAAAGGCAAAGAATAAAGAAATTGATGTTATTATATTCAAAAACTCTGCAAGACTTGGAAGAAATCAAAGAGAAGCATTAGAATTTGTAGAATACCTAGAAGAACAAGGTGTAGAAATAATATTTGAAGATGAACAATACAATGAGGAAATGTTTGGACTATATGCTTGGTTTAATGAAAGAAGAGCAAGAGATGACAGTAAAAATATAAGGAGAAATTTAAGACACAAAATTGAAGAAGGAGATTTACTTGTAAAAGCAATATATGGTTACGACAAAGTTGGAAAACAATTAGTTATAAATAACGAAACAGCACCAGTAGTACAAGAAATATTTGAGTTATACTCAAAATGTTGGGGATATCAAAAAATTGCAACATATTTAAATAAAAAAGGAATACCAACACCATCACAAAGTAGGAACTTTGCAAATGCAAAACAAACACGAAACTGGAAAGCACAACATATTGTAAGAATATTGGATGATAGAAGATATATTGGAGATTATGTAGGCGGGACTACTGAAAAGGTAAGTTTTAAATCTAAAAAAACAAGAGTAAAAGAACAAGAAGAATGGACTATTATAGAAAATCATCATGAGCCAATTATTGATAAAGAATTATTTGAAAAAGTGCAGAAAATAAGAGCAAAAAGAAAAAAAGAAAGTGATAAATATAATAATGGATTTAAATTTGTAGATGTAGAAAATAATTTATATTCAGGACTTTTATATTGTGGAAGATGTGGAACTGCAATGTATAAAAGAAAAGGAACATCAGGAACTAGAAAAAGACCAGATAGTTATTTGTGTAAAAAATATAGCAATGAAGGTGCGATAAAAGAAGATATAAGACAAGACTATGGTTGCAAGCCACACAGAATGAGAATAGAATATTTAGACCAAATTGTAAATGCATATATAGATAATTTAGTAAGTAATCCAGAATTTAAAAGCTTTGTAATGGATAACGTAAAAGCAATAAGTACAAATAAGGTAACACTTGAAAAAGAGTTAAATAAATCAAAAGCAAATCTAGAGAAATATCAAAAACAATATAAACAAATATATGATGATAAGCTAAATGATTTAATACCAGAATTCTTATTTAAAGAAAAGAAACAAGAGCTAGATAGCAAAATAAAAAACGAAAAAGAAAAATTACAAGAGGCGGAAACAAAATTTAACACATTAAATAAACTAGAAGATAAAGAAGACTTAATATTTAAAGCAATTGATGACATCAAGAAAAATGGATTAACCAAAGAAGAATTATCAAGGTTATTTGATAAAATAGTAGTATTTGCCCCACAAGAAATAACCAAGGAGCAAAAAGAAGAATATAACCTGAACGAAGAAATGTATAAAGAACTTTACGAAAATGGAGGTCTAGCATTCCACTTAAAATTTATGTACCCACAAACTATCACAAACAGGAGGATGTGAAATTGGTTCAAGACCAATAGATTTACATTTAAAAGGGTTTGAAAAATTAGGTATAAATATTAAAGAAGAATATGGAGAAATAATTTGTAATACAGAAAAAATAATAGGAGCACAAATACATTTAGATTTTCCAAGTGTAGGAGCAACAGAAAATATAATATTATCAGCATGTTTAGCAGAAGGGACTACGATATTAACAAATGCAGCAAAAGAGCCAGAAATAGAAGACATGGCTAAATTTTTAAACAAAGCTGGTGCAAAGATAAAAGGAGCAGGAACAGATAGGGTTGAAATAACGGGAGTGAAGAAATTAGCAGAAATAAGTTATAATATTATGCCAGATAGAATCGAAGCGGGGACATATTTGGTTGCAGGAGCAATTACAGGTGGAAAAATAAAAATAACAAATGTGAATCCAAAACATATAGAACCAATATTAGATAAATTAGAAGAAGCAAATTGTACATTGGATGTTGGAAAGAATTATGTATTAATAAATGCACATAAAAAGATAAAAGCAGTTGATATAAAAACAATGCCATACCCAGGATTTCCAACAGATATGCAATCAATATTTGGAGCTTTGCTTACAACTGCAAAAGGAACTTCAATAATAACAGAAAATATATTTGAAAATAGATATAAATATATTCAAGAATTAAATAGAATGGGTGCAAAGATTAAAGTGGAGGGAAGAACAGCAGTAATAAAAGGAACAAGGAGAATACAAGGAGCAAATGTTGTTGCATCAGATTTAAGAGGTGGAGCCGCACTGGTTATAGAGGCTCTTGTGGCTAAAGGTATTACACAAGTTGATAATGTGCATTATATCTTAAGAGGGTATGAAAATATAGAAGACAAATTAAGAAAATTGGGATCTAATATTGTATTTGAAAAATAATAATACAGCTATTGTGCACATTTGTAAGGTTAGTTACACTAAAATAGGAATGTACTTATTAAAGCACATTCCTATCTGATTTTAGCCAAAATTTTCTACTATCCATACAAATTTGACTACATCCTCATCATCTTTTCCATGCAACTCAAATTTACTAAGATAGTTATCAAGTGCATCCTTTTTTTCATCTTCAACTTCATAATAATAAGCATATCCTAATAGTTGAATTAAAACCAAATAATACAACAGAGTGTGCCCTTTTAATTCTGGAAACATCATTTTTGTTCTTTCAACATTTACTTTTTTTAGAGCATCCCTATCAAATGAATCTTCCATCTTGAACCCCTTGTAAATTGTACAACACACTTCATAGATGAATTTTCTTTTTATTTCTGCACTAAGCTTATCTGTTTTTGTCCAAAGCCAGGGTTGGCCTTTAAAGTAATGATTATAAGAAAATACATCAAATTCTTCGTATTTTGCATTCATAAATCTTTCTACTTTTTCCCGAAAAGCAATTTCATCTTCATTTTCTACAGGTAAGTCTGGAAGATTTTTGTTCCAATACTGTTTTAATAGAGTAATTACTTGATTTTGACTATAACCATTAACTATTGCCGTTTTGGTTAAAGAAATTAGTTCTTTTTCAAAAGGCAAACTATTTGTTCCTGTTGCAAGTTCTTCTTTTGACTGCTGTTTTTCTTTCATAAGTTATTTCCTCCTAGTATAAATTACAAATAGTAAAAAAGTTTCTTAATGATATTATACCATGATTGACATAATTTTGCAATCTAATATATATTTTTTTATCATATAAAATATTGTTATGTGACTTTTTTGTAAAAAAATTGAAAAAACTATAGCAAAAAATATACAAAGTGTGATAAAATAAAAAAGGCAAAAATTGTCTATGAAAAATATTTTAAATACAGAGGAAGTGATGATAAATGTCGACTAAAAAAAGCAAGTCACAAAGACCTAGTAGGCCAATAAATAAGATTAACAAGCAAAGAGAAATAGAGCAAAAAAGAAGAAAAAAGAAGAAAATAATATTAGTAATAATATTAATTACAATAATATTGGCAGGATTAGTAACATATTTATCAATATCACCAACTTTTAAAATAGAAAGGATATTAATAAAAGGAAATGAACAATTAACAAAAGAAAAAGTACAAGAATTGGCTGGAATAAAAAAAGGAGACAATATATTTTCAGAAGTAGGAAAAGTATTAGAAGTGAAACTGAAACAGAATGGATGCATAGAAGAAGCAAAAGTTATAAAATTTTATCCAAACACAATTGAAATAGAAATAACTGAAAGAAAAAAACAATTCCAAATAAAAACAGAAACGGGAAATTATATATATATAGATGAACAGGGATATATTTTAGATTGTTCAACAGAGAAACAAGAATTATCGACGATAACAGGAATGGATATTACAGAAACAGAAGCAGTAAATATGAAAAGACTAGCTGAAAATGATTTGGACAGAATGGAAAATATACTACAAATACGTGAAGAATGCAAAAAAATAGAAATTGCAGATAAAATAACACAAATACAAGTAAAAGATGAGTATGTATTAAATTTGGAAAACGAAGGAATTATAATCAATTTAGGAGATGCTTCTGACCTAAAAAATAGGATGTATTATGTAAGTGCTATAATGAAACAAGAAACAGGTAATAAGGGAACTATATATGTAAATGGAAATCTCAATGAAGGATTTTTACCTTATTTCAGTGCAAATTAGGGGGAGTAAAACTGTAAGAAAGGACTGAAACAATATGAACAAAAAAATTATTAGTTTAATATTAGGACTTATGTGTGTGGTATTATCATATGGAATTGCAGTGCAAATAAAAACAATAAATGGAACTGAGTCAATAATAAGTACAAATTCAAAAGAAAATGAATTAAGAGATGCAGTATTAAAATCTAAAGAAAAATACGACAATTTGTATTCAGAACTAGAAGATGCTGAAAATAAGTTGGAAGCTGAAAGAACAAATGCAACACAGAATAATACTGAATTGACCGAATTAGAAAATAAAATAAAAGATGGAAACAAAATACTAGGATTAACTGAAGTAACAGGAAATGGATTAATAATCACAATAAATGATAATCAAGATATTTCATTAAACAATTGGTTTGCAGATCCTAATTTATTATTAACACATGATACTGATTTAATCAGGGTTGTAAATGAGTTAAAAAATGCTGGAGCGGAGGCTATATCAATAAATGAACAAAGATTAGTAACAACATCTGCAATTGAATGTGATGGGAACATTATAAAAGTAAATGGGGAAAAGATAGGTGCTCCTTTTACAATTAAAGCAATAGGCTTACCAGAAGTATTAATTAATGTAGATAGAGTTGGTGGATATTTAGACTATTTAAAAGATTCACCACGATATTTAAAAGTATCGGTAGAGAAAATGACTGATAAAAAAACGATAACAATACCTAAATATACAGGTGTAATAAAATTTCAATATGCTATGAGTAAATAATGAATTCGAAGTAACGACTTTGAAAGGAATGTGAAAAATGAAAATAAAAGTAAGCAAAGAAAAGCTAGTAATGTCTATTACAATAGGAATTGCATGTTTTGCATTAATGTTAGTAATGTTTATGCAATTTAAGGTAGTAAAGCAAACAGATATAACAGCAATAGAAACGATGAGGGAATCTGAGCTAAGATTAGAACTATCAAGTTGGAATGACAAATATAATGAATTAAATGAAAAATATGAAGAAGTTTCTTCCAAAATACAAGAATATAAAAATGAAAAAGAATCAGATGCTCAAACAGCTCAATTATTAGAACAGGAATTAGAACAGTTAAATGAATCACTTGGAAAAACTGATGTTGAAGGTGAAGGAATAGTAATACAAATAATAGATAAAGGTGGAACTCAACTTTCTGATGATGTACAAGTAGAAAGTATATCTTCAACTGATTTATTAACAATAATAAATGAATTGTTTTCTGCAGGTGCAGAAGCAATATCGCTAAATGGACATAGAATTACTGCGATGTCAGCAATTTACGAAATAGGAACAGAATTTTTGAAAGTAAATGGAGATAAGATTTCTTCACCTTATGTTATAAATGCTATAGGAAATTCAGATTATTTAAAAAGTGCAGTATCAGGAAAAGGTGGAGGAGTTGATGATTTAAAAGAATTAGGACATGAGACAAGTGTTGATACAAGTAAAAAAATTGAGATAGACAAATACGAAAAAGATATAACAACAAAATACATAAATTAGGGGGAGAAAAAAATGATTATCATAGCAATAGTTATTGGATGTATTGTTGGAGCATTAATAGGAATAAATGCACCAGTAATACCATATACATATTCAACATTCCTTGCAATTGCAGTTGTGGCAGCTTTAGACTCTGTTTTTGGAGGTATTACATCAGTATTAAAGAAGAACTTTGATTTAACAATTTTTATATCAGGATTTTTCTGTAATAGTATACTTTCAATTGCATTAACATATTTAGGACAAAAATTAAATTTAGACATATATTTGGCTGCACTTGTAGTGTTTGTTGGAAGAATGTTTACAAATTTAACAATAATAAGAAGATATTATATTGAAAAGTGGACAAAAATAAGAAATGATAAAAGGAAAAACTTGGCACAGTAAGAAAAGAAAAAACACATTACAAAAGTATTACAAAATATTTCTAAAATATTACAAAAATATTTCAAAAATATTTCAAATGTTATTGACAATTTTGTCAAAATGTAATATATATAACACTAAAGAAAACACATAAATAAATGGAGGAATTATCTTGGCAATAGGTGATATCATAGTTGGTATTGATATAGGCACATCTAAAGTTTGCACTGTTGTTGGAGAAGTAAATAATTTTGGACAAATTGAGACAATATGCAACATTTCAGAAAAATGTGCAGGACTAAAAAAAGGAAAAATAATAAATGAAGAAGAAATAAGTCTAGGTATTGCAAAAACAATAAAAGATGCTGAAGAAGAGGCAAGTTTTAAAATTAATTCAGCATATGTAACAATTCCAGGCAAATATGTAACAATAGTTCAAAATAGTATTGTAAAAGAATTAAAAGACAAATTTGCAGGAATAGCATTAAAAGATGTTCAAAATGCAATGATGCAAGCTAAAGATATAGAAATACCAGAAGGAAAAACAATAATAGATATAGTACCATCAGAAATTGTGTTAGATAATGGTAAAGTAGTAATGGATCCAGTAGGAAATTTAAGTTCAAACTTTACATTAAAAGCACAAATTATTTTGGCTGACAAGGAATATATTAGACAGCTTTCAGCCATATTTAAAAGAGTTGGAATTGAAATTGATGGTATAGTACCAACAGCATTAGCTGAAAGAAATTTAATGTTGGATACTAATGAATTATATGACAATGTTATGTTATTAGACATAGGAGCAGGGAACAGTGAAATAGGAGTATTTGAAGGAAATAAATTTACATATACAAATACAATTCCACTAGGAGGAGATAACATAACAAACGACATAGCATTAGTATTAAATATTTCAGAAGAAGAAGCAGAAAAACTAAAAAAACAATATGGTCTAGCGCTAAAATCATTTATAGATAATGATAATGAAATAATGCTAAATACATGTAGAGATGAAAGCAGAAATAAAGTTATAAAAAGTTCTGAACTAATCGAAATTATAGAGGCAAGAATTGAGGAAATATTTACAATAATAAATAAAGACATAACAAATCAAAATGTAAAACAAAATATAAATACAGTAATATTAACAGGAAGAGGAATCACAAATATAAATAAAAGTGATGTTGCTGGAAAAATAAATTTAAATATTCCTGTAAAAATGTCAACAGGCAGAGCTGTAAGTACTGTAAAAGCTGAATTTAGAACAAGTTATGCACTTGTAAGATATATTGCTGCAAGACCATTTGTAAAATCAGTTTCAAGTAAAATTGATTTACAATCAAATGAAAGTGTATTTAAAACAATAATTGAAAGAATAAAAGAGTTCTTTTATTCTTAGAGTTTAGAAAAGTAGTTATTTAGAATAACAATCAAATATAATTTTAATGGGGAGGAAATCTTTATGATGGAATGTGAAGACGTTACAATGATGGACGGAACAGCTACAATAAAAGTAATTGGTGTAGGTGGCGCTGGAAATAACGCAGTAAATAGAATGGTTGAAGCAGGAATTAAAGGTGTTGACTTTATTTCTGTTAATACAGATAGACAAGCATTACAAAAATCAAAAGCAGGAACAAAAATTCAAATAGGAGAAAAAATAACAAGAGGACTTGGAGCAGGAGCAAACCCTGACATTGGTGCTCAATCTGCAGAAGAAAATAAATCTGAAATAGCTGAAACACTTAGAGGAGCAGATATGGTATTTGTTACAGCCGGAATGGGTGGAGGAACAGGTACAGGTGCTGCACCAATAGTTGCTCAAGCTGCTAAAGAAATGGGAATATTAACAATAGGTGTTGTTACAAAACCATTTACATTTGAAGGAAAGAAAAGACTTTCACAAGCTGAAAGAGGAATCGAAAGTTTAAAAGGAAAAGTAGATTCATTAGTAGTAATACCAAATGATAAATTATTGCAAATAATAGATAGAAAGACATCAATAAATGAAGCATTTAGAATGGCAGATGATGTTTTAAGACAAGGCGTACAAGGAATATCAGACTTAATTGCTGTAACAGGAACTGTAAACTTAGACTTTGCAGATGTTAAGACAATAATGTTAAATACAGGTATGGCACATATGGGAATTGGTAGAGCTTCTGGAGAAAATAGAGCAGAAGATGCTGCAAAACAAGCAGTACAAAGTCCATTACTAGAAACTTCAATAGAAGGTGCTAGAGGTGTAATTATCAATATAACTGGTGGTGAAGATTTAGGATTACATGAAGTAAATACTGCTGCAGAATTAGTTCAACGCAGTGTAGATCCTGAAGCTAATATCATTTTTGGTACTGTTACAGATCCAGAAATGAAAGATGAAATTCAAATTACAGTCATCGCTACAGGATTTGAAAAACCAGAATCTCGTACAGCATCAACAGTAGATAGCTTTATTGGAAAATCATCTTGGGAGAAAAAGTCAAGCTCAATTCCAGCATCAGATGTAAATTCTTCACAAGGAGATTTGGATATACCAGCATTCTTACGTAAAAACAAAAATAAAAATATATAAAATTAAGAGCCAACACATTTGTGAAAGTTACAAATGTAAATGGTTCTTTTTTATAGATTAAAATTAAGAAAAGAAAAATTTTGTAAAAACAAAAAGGTATAAAAAGCAGAAATACATGCATGCAATAATTTTCCTAAAATATAAGGCTTTATAGATAAATCGGTTTTGGCAATAACACTCCATACTTGAAGTAAAACTGAAAATCCACCCAATCCAAGTAAAAATGAAACAATAATAATATTAATAGATAATTTTTTTTCAGGAATACTACAAACAATATTAAGTCCATTAGTTAATTCAAATATACCAGATATAAAACCAAAACTAAATTTTTCAGGAATATGTAACAAATTAAATAAAGGATGAATACAATTAGCTAAAATGTCAAGTAATTGGCTTGTTTTTAAAATTGAAATAATAACAGAAAATAGTACAACAAAACCACCAATTAATAAAATGGTATTAATTGAACTTGTAATACTATTACCAATAATACCACCCAGGTTAGAAAGCGTAAGATTTTCATTAGAATTTATATAAGAATTATAGCTGTTAATTTCAGATTTTATATTATATTTCCAAAATCTAAAAATAAATCCAACTGTAATAGAAGCCAATAAATGAGTTATTAACAAAAGAAAGCCGATTGTAGAATTACCAAACATGGTAATTCCAACAGTTCCTATAATAAATAAAGGTCCAGAATTATTAGTAAAACTTAAAAGACGTTCACACTCTTCTTTTGAACATATTTTATTTTGACGAAAATTGGCTGCAATTTTTGCTCCAATAGGATAGCCGCTAATTATTCCCATAATAAAAGCAAAACTGCCTTCGCCTCGAATATTAAAAAGGGGTCTCATAAACTTATTTAAAACTTTTCCCAGGTAATAAGTAAAATTTGTGTGAGAAAGTAATTCAGTTGCGACAAAAAAAGGAAACAAAGATGGAACAATAGAATTTGACCATAATATAAGTCCATTTTTTGCAGCTGATAGATTTGTGTTAGAGAATATTACAAGACATATTGTAAAAGATATCAATATTAATGGTAATATAAGCTGTTGCAACTTGAATATATAAAAATGTTCTTTTTTCATAATACACCTCGATTAAATATATGCAGGACAAATAAAAAATAGTAGAATAATATATTACATAGAATTAGAAAAACTATAAAACACAAAAAAATGTTCGAAAAAGTTATAAAAAAGTATTGACAAAATAAAAAATACGATATAAAATAAGTACAACAAAACGAACAATAATTCGAATAAGCGCAAAGAGATGAAAAATGCGTTAATATAATTATAGGAGGAAAAAGAATGAGTATATTTGGAAGAAGAAACAGTGTAATAACATATACAGTAAATAAGGCTACAAATAGAGATATGTATATAACAGTTCAAAATGGTGAAGTAGTGGTAAATGCTCCTTGGTATTTTACTTCGAATAAAATTCAACAAATTGTACAAGAAAAGAAAAATTGGATATTAAGCAAAATGCAAGAATATAATGAAAATCTTTCAGATATACAATCAGTAAAAATATTCGGGAAAAATTATGATATACATGTTAAATATGAAAATATAAAAACACCAGAGTTAAATTTAAAAGCAAATTATACAATAGAAATAGTTTTGCCTAATAAATATAAAAAAATTGGAAATGACCAAATCTCAGAAATCTCAATAGAAAAAATGTATGAACAAATAGCTAATAATGAAATAGAAAACATCATGGAGAAAACAAGAAAATTATTAGGAATCGCACCAGAAGAATATGAGATAATAAAGATGGATAAAATGCTAGGAAAGTGTGATAATAATAAAATATCAATTAATCCTAAGCTAATGCAATATAAAAGAGAAATAATAGAATATGTAGTTGCGCACGAGTTTTGTCATTTAAAATATAAAAGTCATGGGAAAAGATTTTATCAAATGATTGAGAAAGATTTTCCTGAATATAAGAAATATGAAAGAGAAATTTCAGAGTATGAATGCTAAATTATAATAGCCTAACCTAATAATATTTTATAGATAAATTTGCAGCATTTTGTTGCAAATTTTTATTTATTATGATAATATAATATATAGTTTTTATATTGGGGCATCGCCAAGTGGTAAGGCATCGGACTCTGACTCCGACATTCCTGTGTTCGAATCACAGTGCCCCAGCCAGTGATTGAGAATCTGTTAATGTTAAAGTGCTTTATTAGAATGTGAGAGAGTAGTTTATATAACTGAATAGAAAAAATATAGATATTGTTAAAAATAGACATACAGGTATTTATACAATGATAGAGAAAATGAATTAAAGAAATACTGAATGCCGAAACTCTATTGCCATTATGTTTAGAAAATAGTGAAATTGTAAAATATTCTTATAAAGAGTTAGATATTGATAGATAAAATAATATCAAAATCTGCCACCAGCGGTGGCAGATTTTGATGTTAGATGCCTAATTAAACACAACTCCAGAACTAGCTAAATTTGGATTTGAATTTTTTTCAATTTCAATACCTTGGTAACCTGCAAATCTTGATACATTCTTTTGAGTTATACCGGTTCTAGTTGCAACAGTGTCGATAGAAGAAAAACCGTTTTCTTCTATATAAGAATTGAAGGTAGATAAATCTAGTGCATCTTTGTTTGCGCATTTTGGACAAACATCACCTGAATTTGTATGAAAAGCACCACAACGGCTACATTTATTTAGTTCCATAAAAAATCACAATCCTTCCTCTAACAATTTAATTGGATTCTATCACAAAATGTAGAAAATAGGAAGAGATTTTTCAAAATAAAATTAGATAAATTTATAAAAATAAAAGTGTATACAATATTTTTTAAATTTTTAAAAAATATTGAAAAAAATTATAAAAAAGCCTTGACAAAATAAGAATAATCTATTATAATCTGTAAATGTCAGGGAAATGCAGGTGTAGTTCAATGGTAGAACCTCAGCCTTCCAAGCTGATGACGTGGGTTCGATTCCCACTACCTGCTCCAAATAAATTAAATAAAATTTCCTTGTATTGTACATGCAGGTGTAGTTCAATGGTAGAACCTCAGCCTTCCAAGCTGATGACGTGGGTTCGATTCCCACTACCTGCTCCAGATAAAACAAACGGAAAATCGTTTGTTTTTATTTTTAGCATTAAGAAAGGTTAAACAAAAAACTTAATGTGCTAAATCAAGCTTTATAAATTAACAATAAAGCTAAAACCTTACTCATATGTTAGAGTATGAGTTATATATCCAAGAGGAGGTGAAAATAATGAACAAATACGAAAGTATTATCATTATTAATCCAAATGTTGACGAAGCAGGATTAAAAGCTTTACAAGACAAATTTACAGGATTAATAAATGAAAATGGAAAAGTAGAAGAAGTTATAGACATGGGAAAAAGAAAATTAGCATATGAAATCAAAAAGAATAAAGAAGCATTCTATGTACAAATTAATTTTGAATCAAACCCAGAAGCTATAGCTGAATTAGAAAGAATCTACAGAATAACAGATGAAATATTAAAATTCATCACAATAAAAAAGTAATTTAAAAGATAAAAATGATAGGAAACATAGGGGCCTGAAATAGAGTAGGAAGGTAAAGTGATAAAATATGAATAAGGTAATTTTAATGGGGAGATTAACAAGAGACCCAGAAGTAAGATATACACAAACAAATAATACAGTAGTAGCATCATTTTCGTTAGCTGTAAATAGAAGATTTGTAAGACAAGGTGAAGAAAGACAAGCAGATTTCATAAACATAGTTGCTTGGAGCAAACTAGGAGAATTTTGCGGTAAATACTTTAAAAAAGGCCAACAAGTTGGAATTATAGGAAGAATTCAAACAAGAACATGGGATGATGATCAAGGTCAAAAACACTATGTTACAGAAGTTGTTGCTGAAGAGGCATACTTTGCAGATAGTAAAAGAGATGGAGAAGGTTCAGGTTCTTCATTTGAAAATACATTTGGAAGTACAATGCCAGGTTCAACTCCATTAGGGGGTTCAGACTTTGAAATGTCTTCAAGTGATGACTTACCATTTTAGAAATTAAAATATAAAAATTATGAGAAAACCATTTTAAAACAAGGAGGGGAAAATAAATGGCAGAAAAAGGTAAAAAAAGAAATAATAGAAATAACAATTATGATGATGATTTTAATCCAAAGTTCAGAAAACAAAGAAAAAAAGTTTGTGCATTATGTAATGACAAAAACTTTGTGTTAGATTACAAAAATCCAGAACAATTAAGAAAATTCATCAATGATAAAGGAAAAATATTACCAAGAAGAACAACAGGAGCTTGCGCAAAACATCAAAGAGACATAACTCTTGCTGTAAAAAGAGCAAGACATATAGCAATATTACCATATTCATCTAAAGACTAAAAATATGATAATATATAAATAAATAGAAAAGAATGAGAGAGTAACTCATGAAGAAAAAGTGCAATGATAATTGACAGATAATCATTGTGCTTTTTAGCTTTATATACATATAAAAAATATTAGGACAAAAAATAAAAAATTAGAAAGATTTTCTTGCTATTTTTAAAATTCTAGTGTATGATATATAAGTAGAAAATATACGAACCAAGTGAAAGGAATGAAAATGGGTATGAAAAAAATAGTTGCAATAATGATGTTACTAATGGCAACAGTAATATTGGGATGTGGACAAGTATATGCAGCAGAAAACATAATAGACGAACAAAATGAAAGCAAATTAATAAAAATAAAAGAAAATACAGCAAAATCATTAGAAGAATATAAACAAAAATATGGTTCAGATGCATATGGGTTAACTGCGTATATATTAAATATTATAAGGATATATAGTATCCCATTGTGTTTCTTAGGAATAGCAATAAGTGCAATATATCAATATATTATAGGAATCAGAAAATTAGATACGCAAGAAAAAGGATTAGTAATGATGATATCATTTATAACTATATTAGTAATATGCCAAATTTTACCTCTTGCATTTGCAATTGTAGTGAAATTTGGAAGGGGGTAACAAATGAAAGTTTTATTTGCAGTAAGTAATGAAAATACGTCACAGGCTATTATAAAAAAATATCAAGCTGAGTATAAAAAAATAATATCATATAAAAATGTTTATTACTTTAATGCAATATTAAAAGAATTACAAAGAGATAAAACATATGATAGAGTAGTAATAAGCGAAGACTTGGAACAATATGTTAACGCAGACTATGAACAAATGGATAAATTTTTATTTGATAGATTAGATAGTATTAGTGATGAAGCTTCAAACTCTAAAGGGGAAGATATACCAATTATTTTAATATGTACAGAACGAAGAAATAAATCAGAACCAATATTGGTCAAATTATTTGGAATAGGAATTTATAATGCTATATTAGGAAATGATAGAAGTGCAAGTGAAGTATGTAAGTTAATAAACAGACCACGTTCTAAAAAAGATGCTAAAATATATTACAAAATAGACGCAGATGACGTATCATATGAAAAAGATGATGAAAATGATGTAAATGAGTTAGAAATACAAAATATATTAGCACATTATAAGAGATTAGGAAATGATGAAGATAGATATGTTGAAAGTTTTGATAGTATAGCTAGCCAATATAATGATGCACAACTAAGAGTAATTAGTAAATGCCTGCCATTAAATGTTAGAGCAGTACTTGAAGAAAGATCTCAAAAATATCAACAGATAAATTCATATACAAATAAAATTTCAGATAAAATACGAGTAGAAAAGAAAAAAGATGATATTGGTACAAGTGAGATATTACTAAAAAATACTCAAACAATAAAAACAAATGAACCAGTAGTAATACCATCAGAAATAGGAGTTAATAAGAAAAAAATATTAACAAGACCTGTAAACAATCAAGCCATAAAACCTAATACAACTATAAAAACTGAAATGCAAAATAACACTAAAAATATTAATACAATATTAAATGAAAATGTTGAAGAAGATGTAGAAGAAGTTCAAGAAGGGGCTATACAACCAGTAAAACGAGGCAGAGGAAGACCAAGAAAGAATCCTACAGAACCTGTAGTTGAACAAGTGAAAAGAAAAAGAGGAAGACCAAAGAAAGTTGTAGAAGAACCAGAACAACCTAAATATGATGAGGAAATTGAAACAACACTACCAGGATTTGAAAATATGGAAGAAGAAACAGCATTACCAGGTTTTGAAAATAGGGAAGAGGAAGAAGAGACAACATTGCCAGGTTTTGAAGGTGAAGAAAAAATAGAATTACCAACACTTGAAGATAGCGATGTAGATGATGAATATACAAATGTATTAAACAATTTAAGAATAGAAAATGAATTGGAAGAAAAAAGTAATAATCACCTTATAAAAGAAGAAAAAGTTGAATATCCAGAATTAAATATAAATAATATAATAAAATCAAATCAAAAAATTGTATCATTTGTTGGAACAAGCAAAAATGGAACTTCATTCCTAGTTAATAATGTTGCAGAAATATTATCCATGAATGGCATAAATACAGCAATATTAGATTTAACTCAAAATAGAAATTCATATTATATATATACAAAAAATGAAGAAGTATTAAGAAATCAATCTAATTATATAACTAAAAATTTAAAGGTTGGTAAAGCAAACGGAATACAGGTACATAGAAATCTAACGGTATATACTTCACCTTTTGAAAATGATGAGAACTTATATGCGGTTGAACCAATAATTGAAACATTAGTAGCAACACACACAGTAGTATTAATGGATTGTGACTTTTTAACACCAGGAAGATATTTTAAATATTCACAAGAAATATATTTAGTTCAATCAATGGATATATTAACAATACAGCCACTTACAGCTTTTTTAAGACAATTAGCGGATAAAGAAATGTTTGAAGAAAACAAAGCAAGAGTTGTATTAAATAAATTTATTGGAACAAAAGAAATTAGTGAGGAGATACTAATAGGAGGAATTTCAATATATAATGATGCAACAATGACATTAAGGAAAGAATTATTTAATAGAAGAACAGTGCCACATGTAACTATACCATTTGACTTAAAGTCATATTTAAAATATTTAGATGGTTTAGTAACATGCGATATATCATTAAAAGGATATACAAAAGAATTTTTACAATGCTTGCAAAATTTAGCAAGTATGGTATATAAAATAGGAAAGACAAGTAAAAAAGATGCAAAATATGCACCACCGTCAATAAGAAATAACAGTAATAATGGTTTTTCACCAAGAATGAACAACACATTAAATCAAATGAAACAAAATTATTAGTATTGGAGGGGAATAAGTTGATATTTATAGTTGGAATACTAGTAGCCATTATAATTGCACTACTGATATATAATATAACGATACACAAAAAAATACAACAATTTAATAACTTAAATAGACAAGCTAATAATTTGAGGGTTTTACAAGATTTTTTAAGCACAATTGGAGAATGCTCTTCAGTAGATGAAAAGATACAAAAAATAAATGAGATATTAATTGAAAAATATGAAATAAAATATTCAACAATTGTAGTATTCAATGGAGCTGAATATCAAGTAAAAGCATCAAATGTAGAGCCAAAGCATTGGAATACGCTTAGTAAATTACAAGATGTTCCAATTTTTAAAGATAGCATAGCTACTGCAACACCCAAATATGTAACAGTAAATGGAGAAAATGAAAGATTACCATATCAAGAAATGGAATTTGGGAGAGCAAAATCTGCAATATTCTTTCCAATATATATAGATAATGTGTATATCGGGTATTGGATAATAGAAAGTGGGGTTCCACATGATTTTGATAATATAGATACCACAATATTTGAAGTAGTAAAGGAAAATATTGTATCAGTATTAAAAACTGTAGTACATCAAAAAACCTTGGAAGCTATAGTAAGAAAAGATTTATTTACAGGTCTATATTCAGAAGAATACTTGTATGGAGAAGGAAAAAAGATAATAGACAAATATACAACGTCAACAGTTTGCATGTTTAGGATAACTAATTTGGAAGAAATAAATGATACTTATTCAAGAAAACTAGGAAATCAAGTAGTGATAGATGTAAGTGAATTTGTAGAAAATAATATATCTAATGATTATTTATTTGTAAGATATATGGGTCCTAAGTTTGCAATAGTATTTTCTGGTGTAGATGTGGAATCAGTAACAACATTTGTAACAGATATGAAAAATGGTGCAGAAGATATAGAAATATCATTGCCATCAAATAACGATGTTGAAGAGATAGAAATTGAAGCAATAGATAGAAAAAAGAAAAAGAAAAAAGAGGAAGAACCACAAATAGTAAAAGCTAAACTTAATTTTGTATTAACAACATATTATAAAGGAACAGGAATGGAAGAGGTATTGAAAAAGCTAGAACAATATATAGATAATGCTGACAAAAGTGAAAATGATATTACAGTTATCTAGTTAAAACAAAAGGAGGTAAAGTATTATGGATTTTGACAAGACAATGAGTTTCAATTTTGAAAAAGAAAAAAATACAAAAACAAAAGAAATATTAAAAGAGGTATATGAGGCGCTAGTGGAAAAAGGATACAATCCTATAAATCAAATAGTAGGATATATCCTATCAGGAGATCCAACATATATAACAAGCCATAAAAATGCAAGAAATAAAATTAGACAGATAGAAAGAGATGAACTTCTTGGAAGTATGGTTAGAGATTATATTGGATTGGAAGAATAGAGGAATATATGAGAATATTAGGAATAGACTATGGAGATGCAAGAACTGGAATTGCTATAACAGATGCGCTAAATATTACTGCACAAGGATTAGAAACTATTCATAATAATAATTCAGATAAGATTATATTAAAAAGAATAGATGAAATACTTGAAGAGTATGAAATAGATACAATAGTAATAGGCAAGCCAATAAATATGGATGGGACATCATCGAAAAGAACAGAAATTACAGAAAAATTTATACATAAATTAAAATGTAAATATAACAAATTAAAAATAGAAATAATTGATGAAAGACTTACAACGGTTGCAGCTCATAAAACCATGAATTTCTTAGATGTAAACAAGAATAAAAAAAGAAATATAGTAGATACTATATCTGCAGTATATATTCTAGAAACATATTTAAATAAAATCAAAAATTAGTTGCCAAAAAAAGAAAAATATTGTATTATATAAAGGAAAATTAAATTTGAAAGGAGCAAGTAATGGAAGACGAGGAATTAGATAATATAATACGTCTAAATGACGAAGATGGAAATGAGGTACAATTCGAATTTTTAGACTTAGTAGAATTAGACAATGAAGAGTATGTTGTATTATTACCAGTAACAGACGAAGGAGAAGAAGAAGAGGGAGAGGTAGTAATACTAAAATTAGAAGATACAGATGACGAATCAGAAGAAGAATCATATATTGGTATTGAAGATGAAGAAATATTAAATAAAGTATTCTCAATATTTAAAGAAAAATATAAAGATGAATTTAATTTTGTAGATGAAGACTAAAGAAGTTGGGGGTGGAAATTGAATTTCTACAATCCCCAACTATTTTTATATATAGGAGTAGTAAGAAACTCTAATCAAGAAAGAACAAAGAAAGGAAGTAATAATATGTCAAATTTTTCAACATGGATGATTGCAATTTTTATGATAATGTTTTGGATATTTAGAGCAATAGTAGCATTATGCACGCAATATTCAATTGATTTTTTAGGATTAGAAGCATATAATTTTAATTTGGAAGTAATAATAGCTTTTGCAACAGTAATTTGTATAGTTTTAGTCGTAAAAAGAATAATGGCAGGATCATTAATTTATCTTGTAATGTATGGTGCATATTTTGGAGAACATCTTGTTGCAAACTTAATAACATTGTTACAAGGTAACACCGCATTAACAGTAGATGCAAGTATGAACCTGATTTCAGATCTTATTGCAATTGTACTTGCTTTATTTTCAGTAGTAGATATGTTAGTTGATAAAGGAAGAAAAGTTAATCCGATTGATAAAAAAACAGATTGGTATTTTAAAAACGAGAAATATGATGAGGAATTGAAGGGAAGAGACCAAAGAGAAGATAAGAATGAATATAAATTCTATTAAGATTAAGCATGTAAAAACACATGCTTAATTTGTTAGTAATAGAAAGGAGCTTTAAATATGATAAAGGTATTATTTGCAACTGAAAATGAAAGCAAAGCAAAAAGATTTAAAAATGAACTATTAAAAAATAATATAGAAATAATTACAATTAATGATATAAAAAACAAAATAGATATTGAAGAAAATGGAAGAAATGCAATAGAAAATGCATTAATAAAAGCAAGAACATATACTAAAGTAATGGACTGTCCAGTATTTGCTATGGATGATAATTTGTACATTGAAGGAATACCTGAAGGCAAGCAACCAGGAATGTATGTGAGAAGAGTTAATGGAAAAAGATTAAGTGATAATGAAATGATAGAATATTATTCTAATTTAGCTCATGATTATGGTGAAAACGGAAAATTAACTTGTAGATGGGTATATGGAATTGCAGTTATAAATAATGGAATTGAATTTACATATACTTGGAATAAAGAAGATTTTTACATAGTAGATAAACCTTCTGATAAAATTAATCCAGGATATCCTTTAAATACAATATCTATTAACAAAAAATTGAATAAATATTTTACAGATATGACAGATGAAGATAGAAAAAAGACAAATGAAGATGAATGTGATGTTGTAAATTTTCTTTGTAAAAATCTAAAAAAATAAGGAAGTGAAAATAATGAATAATGAAAATAAAACAAACATCAACTGGTTTCCAGGTCACATGGCAAAAACAAGAAGACAAATAACAGAAGACTTAAAACTAATAGATGTAATAGTAGAAATATTAGATGCAAGAATACCGGTTTCGAGTCAAAATCCAGACATAAAAGAAATAACCAAAAACAAGAAAAAAGTAGTGGTATTAAATAAATGTGATTTATCAGATGAAAAAGACAATAATAAATGGATGGAATATTTTATAAAACAAGGAAATAAGGCAGTATTAGTAAATTCAAATTCAGGAAAAGGAGTAGATGAGGTAATAAGGCAAATACAAAAAATAATGCAAGAAGAAAATCAAGCATACGCAGAAAAGGGAAGAATAGGTAGAAAAATTAGAGTGATGATTGTAGGGATTCCCAATGTAGGAAAATCATCATTTATAAATAGAATAGCCAAAAAAACTTCAGCAGAAGTAGGAAATAGACCAGGAGTTACGAAGAGAAAACAATGGATTCATGTTAATAATGAAATTGAACTTATGGACACACCAGGTGTACTTTGGCCTAAATTTGAAAGTGAAGCAGTTGCATTAAATTTAGCATATACTGGAACAATAAAAGATAATATATTGGAAATTACAGAAATTGCATATGGATTAACCAAGTTTTTACTAGAAAACTATAAAAAAAGCTTTATTGAAAGATATTCATTTAATGAAGAAACAATAGACGAGATATTAAATCAGGAACAACCAGAAAATCAAAATATATATGAAATTATGCAATTAATAGGTAAAAAAAGAGGTGCAATAATATCTGGTGGAAATATTGATGATGAAAAAACAGCAAAAATTATTTTAGAGGATTTTAGAAGCGGAAAATTTGGAAGAATAACTTTAGAGAAAGTAAAGTAAAATACTTGATTTTATGCATAAATTAAAGTATAATTTATAAGTGTAAAAATAGCCAAAAGAGAAAAAATAAAGTAAAGTTATAAAATATATACATAGAAAGGAAAGACAGAAAATGAAAGCAATAGAAATAAGAAATAAGTATTTAGAATTTTTCAAAAATCATGGACATGCAGTTATACCATCAGCACCATTAATACCAGAAAATGATCCATCAGTATTATTTACAACAGCAGGAATGCAACCATTAGTACCTTATTTATTAGGAGAAAGACATCCAGCAGGAACAAGACTTACAGATTATCAAAAATGTGTAAGAACAAATGATATAGAAGAAGTTGGAGACAACCGTCATTTAACATATTTTGAAATGTTAGGAAATTGGTCATTGGGAGATTATTTTAAAGAAGAGTCAATACAAATGAGCTATGATTTCTTAACAAAAGAATTAAATATACCGGCTGAAAAAATATCAGTAACATGTTTTGCAGGGGATGAAGACTGTCCAAGAGATAATACAACAGCAGAGTGTTGGAAAAAAGCAGGAATACCAGAAGAAAGAATATATTATTTTGGAAAAGATGACAACTGGTGGATAGCAGGAGAAGAAGGACCATGTGGACCAGACACAGAAATGTTCTATGATACAGGTAAGCCAAAATGTAGTCCAGAATGTAATCCTTCATGTGGATGTGGAAAATATGTAGAAATTTGGAATAATGTATTTATGGAATTTTATAAAGACCATGAAGGAAAATATTCAAAATTACAACAACATAATGTTGATACAGGACTTGGACTTGAAAGAATGACAATGTTACTTGAAGGAAAAGAAACACCATTTGAAACTGAATTATTTGCACCTATAATGGGCAAACTAGTAGAGTTACAAAAAGTTGATAATATAGCAAGCAGAAGAATAATTGCAGAACATTTGCGTTCAAGCATGATGATTATATGTGATGGTGGAAGACCAAGTAATGTTGATAGAGGATATATATTAAGAAGATTAATTCGTAGAATGGTTAGACACATGAACAAACTACAAATAGCTTTAGACGAATTATCAACATTAATAGACTTAAATGTGGATAATCTAAAAGAAATGTATCCTGCATTAAATGAAAATAGAGAAACAATAAAAACAGTCATTCTAGAAGAAAAAGACAAATTTGTAAAAACTTTAGCAAAAGGAGAAAAAGAGTTTGCTAAAGAAATTGAAACAGTAAAAGCACAAGGAAAAGATGTAATACCAGGTAAAATGGTATTTAGATTATATGACACATATGGATTTCCACCAGAAGAAACAGAAGAACTTGCTGGAGAAAATGGAATGAAAATTGATAAAGAAGAATTTGAAAAATTATTCAAAGAACATCAAGAAAAATCAAGAGCAGGAGCAGAGCAAAAATTTAAAGGAGGACTTGCATCAACTGGAGAAATGGAAACGAAATATCATACAGCAACACATCTTTTAAATGCAGCACTAAAAATAGTATTAGGATCACATGTACACCAAAGAGGAAGCAATATAACTGCAGAAAGAATGAGATTTGATTTTTCACATCCAGCTAAAATGACAGAAGAAGAGAAAAAGGCAACAGAAGATTTAGTAAATGAATGGATAAAAGAAGCAATTCCAGTTGAACATTTAGAAATGAAAAAAGATGAAGCAATTAGACTTGGAGCAGAAGCAATGTTTATTGAAAAATATGGCGATATAGTATCAGTATATAAAATAGGAGATAAGTCACTTGAACTATGTGGAGGACCTCATGTTCAAAATACTTCAGAATTAGGACACTTTAAGATTAAAAAAGAAGAGTCAAGTTCTTCAGGAGTTAGAAGAATTAAAGCTATATTAGAATAAATTAAATGAAAAGGAAAAAATTATGGAAGATTGTATATTTTGTAAAATAATAAAAGGAGAGATTCCGTCAAGTAAAGTATATGAAGACGAAGAAATACTAGCATTTAATGATATAGATCCAGCAGCACCAATTCATGTATTAGTTATCCCTAAAAAGCATATAACTTCACTTGCAGAAATGGAAGAAGGAGATGAAAAGATTATTAGCAAAATTTATAAAGTTATAAATGAAATTGCAGAAAAACAAGGATTTAAAGAAAATGGATATAGAGTAATAGTAAACTGTGGAAAAGACGGAGGTCAAGAGGTAGGGCATTTACACTTTCATTTATTAGCAGGAACACAATTAGGAGAAAAAATAGTATAAAATACTACCATTTTTTATAGAAATATGTTATAATAGATATATATGGAAAGAATGGAGGTATTTGATATGAATAGTAAATATAGCAATTTCTTAACAATACTTTTGGTAATAGTAATAATAGCAATAATAGGAATAATAGGTTTTTTGGGATATAAATATTATAAAACATATGTAACAAAGAATAGTTCGGAAGAATTCGTAGATACATTTGGAAAGGATACATCAAATAGTGAGAATAAGACAAAAGATAATTCAAATAACGATGATATCACATTTGATGGGGTAGAACAAGGTGGAAGTAATGAAAATACAGCATCATCAACAGGAGGAAAGAAAAAACAATATAATGGATTTGATGTGGCTGGAACAATAGAAATACCAGCAACAGGATTAAAATGCCCAGTGCTAGAACAATATGAATATTCACCAAAAGCGTTAGAAACTTCAGTTGTTGTATTATATGGTGCAGGGTTAAATCAAGTAGGAAATACTACAATAGCAGGACATAATTATAGAAACAATACGTTTTTCTCAAATAATAAAAAATTAAAAAATGGAGATAAAATATATATAACAGATTCTACAGGAAAAAGATTACCATATACAATATATGATAAATTTGAAGCAGCGGAAAATGAATCAGATTACATAACAAGAGATACACAAGGAGCAATTGAAATATCATTAACAACATGTACAGATGATAGTAAAGCAAGAACAATAATATTAGCAAGAGCAGATTCATAGAAAATCAAAGAAGACATGTGTTTAATATAGCATGTCTTCTATTTTTTATTTAATGTAAGAAAGGGTTACAAAAAGATGAATAAAAAACAAGCAGAGGAAAGAATAAAAGAATTAAGAAAAACAGTAGAATATCATGCAAAAAAATATTATGATGAAGATAAACCTGAAATAACAGATTTTGAATATGATATGATGATGTTAGAGCTAAGGACATTAGAAAGTCAATATCCAGAACTCATAACAACAAATTCTTTAACTCAAAAAGTAGGAGGAACTGTAAAAGAGGGATTTCAAAAGGTAGAACATGAAGTACCATTACAGAGTTTACAAGATGTTTTTAATTTTGAGGAAATAGAGACATTCGAGGAAAGAGTTAAAAAACAGGCATCAGAAAATGAAATAGAGAATCCGCAATATGTTGTAGAAACAAAAATAGACGGATTATCTGCAGCATTAGAATATGTAGAAGGAAAATTTGTTAGAGGAGCAACAAGAGGAAATGGATTAGTTGGAGAAGATGTAACAGAAAATTTGAAGACGATAAAAACAATACCACAAGAATTACCAGAGAAAATCAACATAACAGTCAGAGGGGAAGTATTTATATCTAAAAAAGACTTTGAAAAAATGAACCAAGAAAGAGAAGAAAATGAGGAAGAATTATTTGCTAATGCACGTAATGCAGCAGCTGGTTCATTAAGACAATTAGACAGTAATATAACAAAAAATAGACCATTAGACATCTATATATTTAATGTTCAAAAAATTGAAGGAAAAGAATTTAATTCACATTTTGAGGAACTTGAATATTTAAGTAAATTAGGATTTAATGTAAACCCTGTACGCATTTATTGTCAAACTATAGAAGAAGTAAAAAAAGCAATAAATAAAATAGGAGAAGATAGAGAGAAATTAACATATGGAATAGATGGAGCTGTTGTTAAAGTTGATAATTTAAAATTAAGAGAAATAATGGGAACAACAAGTAAAGTTCCAAAGTGGGCAATAGCATATAAATATCCGCCAGAAAGAAAAGAAACAACATTAAAAGATATAGTATGTCAAGTTGGAAGAACAGGTGTAATAACTCCAATGGCAATATTAAATCCAGTAAAAGTTGCAGGATCTACAATATCAAAAACTACGCTTCATAATGAGGATTTCATCAAAGAAAAAGGATTAAAAATTGGAGACAAAGTAATAATACAAAAAGCAGGAGACGTAATCCCTGAAATAGTTGAAACAGTTATTAGTAAAAGAACAGGAGAAGAAAAAGATTTTGAAATGCCTCGCACATGTCCAGTATGTGGTGCTGAAGCAATTAGAGAAGAAGGCGAAGCAGCTGTAAGGTGTACAGGAATTGAGTGCCCAGCTAAACTATATAGAAATTTAGTACATTTTGTATCAAGAGAAGCAATGAACATAGATGGCCTTGGAGAGAATATAATAGGAGTATTACTTGAAAAGAAGATGATTTCCAATATTGCTGATATATATGATTTAAAATTTGAAGACATAGCATCATTAAAGAAAAATGGCAAGAAATTTGCACAAAACTTAATTGATAGTATAAATGCAAGTAAAGAAAATGACTTATATAGATTAATTACAGCACTTGGAATTAGACATGTTGGTGTAAAAGCTGCAAAAATTTTAGCTAAACAATATGACAATATGGATAACTTATCGAAAGCAACTATAGAAAATTTGAGCCAAGTAGAAGATATTGGCCCGATTGTGGCTAATAGTATAAGAGAATTTTTTGAGCAGGAACAAACAAAAGATTTAATTAAAAGATTAAAAGATGCAGGAGTCAATATGCAAAGACAAAAAAACGATAATGAAGATGACAGATTTGCTGGAATGACATTTGTATTAACTGGTTCTTTAGAAAAATATTCAAGAGAAGAGGCATCTAATATAATAGAAAAATTTGGAGGAAAAACTTCAAGCTCTGTATCTAAAAAAACAAGCTATGTTTTAGCTGGAGAAGATGCAGGAAGTAAACTTACAAAAGCACAAAGTTTAGGAGTACAAATTATAACTGAGGAAGAATTTGAAAAAATGTGTTTATAAAAGGGACAAAATGTACCCGGTACAAAATTGCCCAATCAAAAGAAAGGAATTTATATGGAAAATTATACATTTGAAGATATGTGGCTAGATTTAAAAAATGGATATCAGATATATTACACATATGTGAGAAATAGATATGTATTATTTAAGACAGCTAAAAATTGTTACACGCAAAAATTACTATCAGATAATCCTAAAAATCCTCAACCAAGAATGACAATGCTAACATTAAAAAGAGTTAAAGAGATATTTCCTAATATGGAAGACATTGAATATAAAATAGGAATATATGATGAGGATAATTTAAAGAAAGAATAAATTTTTATGAGAACAAAGTAAAATACAATACCTTAATATTGAAATTGAAATAGGAGAGTATTTAGTATATGGAAATTATAGATGGAAAAAAATTAGCAAAAGAAATTAGAGAAAAATTAAAATTAAAAAGTAATGAACTAAAAGAAAAAGGAATAAATCCAAAGCTTGCAGTAATAATGGTTGGAGACGATAAAGCATCACAAGTATATGTGAAAAATAAAAGTAAGGCATGTAATGAAATAGGAATAGAATTTGAAGAATTTATATTAGATAAAGATATAAGACAAGACGAATTAATAAATTTAATAGAAAAACTAAATAATGATGACCATATACATGGTATCTTATTACAAAGTCCAATTCCTGCACATTTAGATATAAACGAAGCATTTAAAACAATAAATCCTGAAAAAGATGTTGACGGATTTAATCCTGTAAATATTGGAAAACTATGCTTAAATCAAGATACATTTGTATCTTGCACTCCATATGGAATCATGAAAATGTTTGAAGCATACAATATTGACTTAACAGGAAAGAATGTTACAATTATAGGAAGAAGTAATATAGTAGGAAAGCCATTAATACAATGTTGTTTAAATAAAAATGCAACAGTAACAGTATGTCATTCAAAAACAAAAGACTTAAAAGAACATACTAAAAATGCAGATGTAGTTATTTCTGCAATTGGAAAATCAAAATTTGTTACTGAAGACATGATAAAGTCAGGGGCAGTAGTAATTGATGTTGGCACAAATAGAGGAGAAGATGGAAAAATAACAGGTGACGTTGATTTTGAAAATGTAAGTAAAAAAGCAAGTTATATAACACCGGTTCCAGGTGGGGTGGGACCTATGACAATAGCAATGCTTATGAACAATGTAATAAAAGCAACAACAGGAATTTTAAATAAAAATAATTAGGTTTAGGGGCATATATAGATTATTGAGTCTATATATGCTTTTTGGCGTTTAAAAAGGTAGAATTGGAGTGAGTAAATTGATGAAAATAGAAAAAATAGTAATAAATTCAAATGAATATCCAGAGAAGTTAAGATACATATATGACTCCCCATTACAATTGTATGTGTTAGGAAATAAGAAAATATTAAATCAAAAAGCAATTGCAATTGTTGGAGCGAGAAAAGCTACAGAATATGGTAAAAAAATGGCTTATAAATTTTCGAAAGAACTTGCTGAAAAGGGAATTAATATAATAAGTGGTTTAGCAAAAGGAATTGATTCATATGCACATTTAGGAACAATACAGGCTCAAGGTAAAGTTATAGATTCAAGAAAAATAGGTAAAACGATTGCAGTAATGGGAAGCGGATTTAATAATATATATCCAAAAGAAAATATTGATTTAGCAAGGAAAATAATAAAATCAGGAGGATGTATAATTACTGAATATTCAGAAGAAACCAAACCGGAAAAATTAAATTTTCCCAAAAGGAATAGAATTATTAGTGGGTTATCAAATGGAGTATTAGTTGTAGAGGCTAGTAAAATAAGTGGAGCTTTAATAACTGCTGATTTTTCACTAGAACAGGGAAAAGAGGTTTTTGCTTTACCAGGAGATATAACAAGAGAACAAAGTGAAGGGTGTAATGAATTAATAAAAGATGGTGCTAATATAATAACAAATAGCCAGGACATATTTAACATGATATAATTAATTACTGGATAGTTACGATTCACAGCCATTTAAAATATTATGTATGTTGAGAGCCATCCTAGGTGATTACATATATTTGAGATTGTGTCCGTTTGATTGGAGTGAAAAATAGAAAATCTTAAATAAAAAACCGAGGAATGCTCACGGAAAAAACGTATATATGTATATGATTTGAAACATTTTCTCGGCTCAATATGCAACATAAGAATTTCTAAAATAAATTTATGGCACCCTTCCACTCTCGTGAACTCTTTCCATAAATTTATTTAAGAAATTCTAATATTGCTCCAATCAC